>MDTE01081629.1_pt1 | contig 21164 bp, 17 predicted proteins | sample 811231 | NCBI WGS metagenome assembly MDTE01 (sample SAMN05326651, study PRJNA326480) | marine metagenome | isolation source: seawater | place: Indian Ocean: Red Sea | collected 2010
AACCCCATCGCCCGTTTCCATCCATAATCATAGCAACATGGTTTAATTTATTCATACTGTCATTATTTCTTTTTCTTTTTCTTTTAGCCTTTTGTCTAATTCTGTTATTTGAGAATCGGTCAAGTTCTGTATTTTCTTTTCTGATTTTTTGCATTCATCTTCTCCGATCTTTTTTTCCTTAAGATCTAGCTTTAATTTATCATTCGCTTCTCTTCTTATATTTCTTATTGATATTTTTGCCTTCTCTGCTAAACCACCTATCATTTTTTTTAATTCATTTCTTCTTTCTTCATTAAGACTTGGAATTGGGATTCTCATCAATTGTCCATCAATTTGTGGATTCATTCCCAAATTAGATTTTTGAATTGCTGCATCTATTGCAACAACATTATTTTGATCCCAAACTTGAACTGTGAGAAGTCTAGGCTCAGGTGTTGATATAGTAGCTAATTGATTTATTGACATTTTTTGTCCATAGACATCAACTTTAACTATATCAAGCATAGAAACATTAGCACGACCTGTCCTTAATGAACTTAGATCTTGCTTAAAAACATCAAAAGCTTTTTTCATTTTTAAATCACAATTTTTTATTGTTTCGTCGCTACTCATATTTTAAACACCTTCTCCAACTTTAAATCTTATAAATTTTTTTATTTCTATTTTTTCTTTCCCAGAAATTTCCTTTAAAATATCTTTGACCTTTTTTTTAGGCTCCATAATCCACTCTTGATTTAAAAGTGTATTTTCTGAAATAAATTTATTTAGTTTTCCTAAAGCTATTTTTTCAGTAATTTTAGGATCTTTTCCACTGTTTTTTAGTTCTTCGGTTATTATTTCTTTTTCTTTTTCTAATATTTTTTTACTCAAACCATCTTTGTCTATTGATAAAGGTGATGTAGCGGCCACGTGCATAGCTAATTGTTTTCCAAAATCCATAATTTCACTCTTTCCTTTTGTAGTTTCTAAACTCAACAAGACTCCTATTTTGCCCATATTTTTTTTTACAGCAGAATGAATGTAAGAAAAGTTTACAAATTTTCCAGAATCAACAAAATCACTTCTTCTTATAGTAATTTTTTCTCCAATTTTAGATATTAGATCAACTAAATTATCTCTAACACTTTTTTTATTTTTCATATTTGTAATCAATATATCTTCTAACTTTCCAGATTTGGCTAAAGTTAAGGCAGAAACCTCTTCGACAAAATTAATAAATTCTTCATTTTTTGCTACAAAATCAGTTTCGCTATTTACTTCTAAAATTGAAAATTTGTTTTCCTTTTCGTGAATAGAAATTAATCCATCCGAGGCAACTCTCTCCATTCTTTTATTTGCTTTAGCAATGCCTTTTTTTCTCAAAAATTCTATAGATTTTTCTATATCTCCACTATTTTCATCTATAGCATTCTTGCAATCTTTAAACCCGACACCTGTCAATTCTCTTAGCTTTTTTACCTTTTCTAATGTACTGGGAGATGACATAAAAAATTATTATTTTATTTTTTTAGAAGCTAACGCTTTTACTTTAGCGAAAATGGATTTTGCTTCCTTCTTAACCGCTTTAGGCTTTTCTTTCTTTTTGTTTTTTTCATTTTTACGTTCTTTTTTTTCTAAATTTACCTTATTAGTTTCAATTTTATTATCTTCCTTTTCTTGGCTTGTGATATTTTTTTGTGCATCCAGGACTGTTTGTTTAATTAATTCACAATATAAATTTATTGCTCTTCTGGCGTCGTCGTTGCCCGGTATAGGAAAATTTATTCCGGTTGGATCAGAATTTGTATCAACAATAGCTACTATAGGTATATTTAATTTCATCGCCTCTTTTACTGCTAAATCTTCTACATTAGTATCAATAATAAAAATCATGTTTGGTATCTTTTTCATATCAGCTATGCCACCTAATGATCTTTCCAATTTGTCTCTTTGAATTCCCATTTTTAAATTTTCTTTTTTTGTAAAACCTGTATTTTCTTTTTTGAGATCTATAGAAAGTTTTTTATATCGATTTATTGAATTCGATATAGTTTTCCAGTTTGTAAGCATACCCCCAAGCCATCTATGGTTAACATAAAATTGCCCTGTTTCTTTGGCTAGGTTTGCTATCGTCTCTGCTGCTTGCTTTTTTGTTGAAACAAATAAAATCTTTCCTCCAGAAGCTATACACTTATGTATTTGAATCAGTGCTGCATTTGCTAGTTCAAGCGTTTGAACTAAATCTATAATATGTATTGAGTTTTTTGATCCAAAAATAAATTTACCCATTTTTGGATTCCATCTAAATGTTTTGTGCCCTAAATGGACTCCAGCTTCTAATAATTGTTTTATTGTTACACTTGGTAAATTCATAATTTCCCGGTTATTCCACCACAATTTTTTCCATTTAAGGACCGGAGGTTTTGCAACCGAAAATTGTGTGCGTATTTAAGTGTGATGTTCTACAGTTTAATTACTTAAAGTGCAATATAAATTAAACGTTTATTTTCTTTATATATTGCTCCTTATTTAAGTTTTTTAAAGTTTCTCTATCAAATTTTCTCTTATCTTTTAGCTCAAATAAATAATTTTGGTTCTCGTTTTTTATCGAAATTTTAATTTTAGAATCTCCTTTTTGTTTAATCACCTCATATAATTTTTTTAAGTCATCCGCGTTATATATCTCTATTTCAACGTTCGTATAAGTCTGTTTAATAATACTTTCTAAATTAACTATTTTTCTAACATTTATCCTTCTAAAGCGATTTTCTTGATTTTCTTTATCTTTAATTACCGTTAATAAAAAAGACTTTCCTTCAACTAGATTTTCTCTGTTTGATTCTAAAATTTCTGAAAAAAGAAAAAGTTCGTATACTTTGCTCAAATCACTAAACTTTATAACTGCAAAAGAATTACCTTTTGCTGTTTTTTTTTCTTTCTTAGACATTATAGTCCCTGCTATAAAACTTTCGCTTTCTTTAGAATTTTCAAATTCCTTAAATGTTTTAACTTTATATTGTCTAAGAATATCCTCGTATGAATTTAATGGATGGTTTGATATATAAAAACCTACAGAAGAAAATTCTTTAGATAAAATTTCGTCGTTTGACCAGTTAGAAGATTTTTTATCCTGTATTAAATATGATATCTTATTACTTTCCTCTGAAAATAGGCTAGTTTGGTTTTGTAACCTATTCTCATAAATTGTTTTGGAGTTTTGAATTATATTTGGAATATTATTATAAATAACCTTTCTATTGTTAAAAATGGCATCAAATGCTCCTGCTTTTACCAATCCTTCTAACTGAAGTTTATTTATATTTTTTGGATTAATTCTATTAATAAAATCGCTTATAGATCTAAACTTTCCATTTTTTTCTCTTTCTTGAACTATTTGCGAAATAGCTTCATAACCAACATTTTTAATTGCCCCTAATGCATAATATAAAGTATTATTTTTTGGCAAAAAGTCAGCGAAACATTCATTGATACAAGGTCTTTGAATTTTTATATTCAATCTTTTTAACTCTTCAAAAAATTCACTTAGTTTTTCAGTATTAGATAATTCATTCGACATGGAAGCAGCAATAAACTCGTTAGGGAAATAAGTTTTTAAATAAGCTGTTTGATAAGCTATCATTGCATAAGCTGTTGCATGACTTTTATTAAACCCATATTCGGCGAATGGTTCAATCTTTTTAAAAATAACAATTGCAGTTTCTTTAGTAATTCCATTTTTCATAGCTCCATTTACAAATCTTTCTTTTTGTTTTTCTAGCTCTGCTCTTTTCTTCTTTCCCATAGCTCTTCGCAAAATATCTGCTTCACCGGCTGAGAATCCTGATAAAACTTGAGCTATCTTCATAACTTGCTCCTGATAAATAATTACTCCATACGTTGGCTCCAAAATCTTTTTAAGTTTAGGATGTAAATAATCAGGCTGTTTTTCTCCATGTTTACATTGGTTGTAAATAGGTATGTTGCTCATAGGTCCAGGTCTATATAAGGCCACTAATGCAATAATATCTTCAAACTTATTTGGTTTCATATTAACTAAAGCATCTCTCATTCCGGAGCTCTCCAGCTGGAACAATCCAACGGTATGCCCTGAGCTTAATAGTTCGAAGATTTTTGAATCATCAAGCTTAATTTTTCTTATATCCAAATTGATTTTCTTTTTTTTAAGAAGAGATATTGTTTTATTTATAACAGTTAAAGTTTTTAACCCTAACAAATCAAACTTCACTAAGCCTGCATTTTCAGAAGAGTACATATCAAACTGAGTTGATGGTAAAAGTGAATTAGTTGAATGATCCTTATATAACGGAACAAATTCAGCAAAATTTTCTTCCGGGATTACCACTCCTGCTGCATGTGTAGCCATATTTCTATTCAAGCCTTCTAATTTTTTTGAAATCTCTACAAGTTTTTTAACCCTTGGATCTTTCTCTTCTTCCTTTTTTATTCTAGGTTCTTGAGCTATAGCTTTTTCTAAATCTACAGGTCTTGAGGGATCAAATGGAATCATTTTACATAGACTGTCCACATATCCATATGGTAGCCCCAAAACTCTACCTATATCTCTAAAAGCCATTCTTGCTTTGAGTTTTCCAAATGTAATAATATGAGCTACACCTTTCCCATATTTTTGTTTTAAATACTCAAAAACTTTATCTCTCTTCTCTTCACAAAAATCTATATCGAAATCTGGCATTGAAATTCGATCTGGATTTAAAAATCGCTCAAAAATTAAATCAAATTTAATAGGATCAATGTCAGTTATTGAAAGAGACCAAGCTACCAAAGAACCAGCTCCAGATCCTCTTCCTGGGCCTACAGGTATATCATTATTTTTTGCCCACTTTATATAATCCGAAACAATAAGAAAGTAACTTGAATAATTCATTTTAGAAATAATTTTAATTTCGTGCATAAGTCTTTCATGATAAAAATTAATTATTTCTTCACTATTTCTTTGGCCAGAATTTTCTCTTACTCTTTTAATCTTATTTTCTTGATCTAAGTAAGGTAAAATATATTTCTTTAATTTGTCATCTAAGCCTGCTTTGGACTCTTTAATTAACAAATCATTAACGTTTTCAGATTTACTAGTTTGTATATTTGGCAAAACTGGTGATGAATTCTTTGGTCTATAAGAAATTCTGTAAGGGAAATTTATATTATTTTCTAAAGCTTCTGGTAGATCTTTAAAAAGTTGGTGCATTTCATCTGGAGATTTTAAATAATGACTATCAGTGTATCTTCTTCTATCTTTTGAATTAACATAAGCTTTTTCTCCTATGCAAAGATACGCGTCGTGAGCTTCATGCATATCTTTTTCAAGGTAGAACACTTCATGTGTTGCTATTATTGGTAGTTCTAGCTCATCAGATAAATTAAGAAGAAATTTTTCAAATAATTTTTCTCCATTATCGTTATGTCTTTGAATTTCAATATATAAGCTATTATTAAAAAATTTTTTAAACTCTTTAAGTAACAAAAAAATTTCATCTGTTAAATTTTTAAAAAATAATTTTCCTATCAACCCATCAAAAGATCCTGACAGCAGGATAAGACCTTTGCTATTTTTGTTTATATCACTTACTTTACAATGAGGTATTTCGTTCTCTTTTATTTCTAAAAAAGATTTAGAAGATAATTTAATTAAATTTTTATATCCCTCTAAGTCTTTTGCAAATAGAGGAATCTTGCCAATCTGCCCTTTGTATTCTACGTTAATCTGAGTTCCAATAATTGGTTGAGTTTTTGATTTTGCTATAGATTCAGAAAATTCTAGAGCTCCACATAAATTATTAGAATCGCATAGACCAACTGCTTTTACATCATTAGATTTACAATATTTTGCAAGTTCTAATGTTCTTAAAGCACCTTCACATATGGAATATTGGGTGTGTATCTTTAGATGGGTAAATACTTTATTATTTTTAGCTTCATTCATTTTTCCGGATTATATTACCATCTAAAATATTTAACTTATAGTCCGCTCTATTCGATAATTCTCTATTGTGAGTTGCATAAAGTATTGCTCTATCTTTTGATTTAAGTTTTAAAAATAAAGAAAATATTTCATTAGCAGTTTTTGTGTCTAAGCTTCCAGTTGGCTCATCAGCTAAAATCAAATCTGGCTCAGTAATTAAAGCCCTGGCAACCGCAACTCTTTGTTGTTCCCCTCCTGACAATTCGCTTGGAAAATGATTAAGTCTCTTACCTAAATCAACGAGTGATAAAATTTTTGAAGCTTTAGTTGTAGATTCTTCCCAAGAATAACCAATATTTGCCAATGGAATTGTAACGTTCTCTAGGGCAGTAAAATCACTTAGTAGGTTGTGATGCTGATATATTATTGAAATACCTTTTTTTCTTACCAAATCTTTTTCTCTATCGTTTGATTTTGAAAAACTTTTGTTCTTAAAAAAAATTTCACCTGAGGAAGGTTGATCTAACAACGCCATGATATGCAGCAAGGTCGATTTTCCTGAGCCAGAAGGCCCAGTGATTGAAACCAGCTCTCCCTTATTAATTTTTAAACTTACATTTTTTAAAACCACAACATCTTTCCCAGCACCATTAAATCTCTTTGATATTTTTGAAAGTTTTATTATTTCATTACTCATATTTTAAAGCCTTTACTGGGTCTAGCTTAGCCGCTGATAAAGATGGAAAAATTGTAGCCAAAAATGTAATTAACAATGAAAAGAAAGAAATAACAAATATATAGCCCAAATTTAATTCTGATGGCATTTGACTTAAAAAATATATTTCTTCAGGAAATAATCTTATATTAAATACTGAAGTAATTAAAACTCTTATCTCTTCTATATAATATGAGAATAATATTCCTATTATTACACCTGTAACCGTAGCTAATAAACCTATAGAAAAACCTGTAAGAAAAAAAATTTTTGTAATTGAGTGTTTGCTAACACCTAAAGTTCTAAGTATAGCAATTTCTTTTGTTTTATTTTTAACTAGAATTGTTAATCCAGAAATTATATTAAAAGCCGCAACAATTATAATTAATGTTAAAATAATAAACATAACATTTCTTTCAACTTTCAGTGCCGCGAAAAAGGATTTATTTAAATCTGCCCATGAATAAACATAGTGCTTTTCAAATATTACTTGAATTTTTTCTTTTATTAACTGAACTTTATCAGGTTTATTTAAAAATACTTCCAAATCAATATCTAAATCTGACAATTCAAATAAGGAATTTGCATTTTCAAAAGGAATAAAAATAACAGTTTGATCAAACTCAGCTAACCCAGTGCTAAAAACTGAGGAAATTTCAAATTTTTCCTGCAGGGGTAAGCTACCAAATGGAGTTTGAAGATTTGATGTAGACATTAAAGTAATTTCGTCTCCCACAGTCAAATTTGATGAAATTGCTAATTCCTTTCCTATGGAAACTGTATTATTATTAAATGAGTTTAAAGATCCTTCTATAATCCCCTCTTTAATTAAATCAATATTGTAAATGTCATTTTTAGAATACGAGCGCACCAAAACACCGGTTGTATTCTCTCTATTAATTAATATTCCTTGGCCGCTGAAAGTTAGAGATGTCCTTGATATGCTTTCTTTTAATTCATTTAAATTATTTATTTCGTCCATAGTAATTTTGCTATCATAGGGTTTGACGATAACATGCGGATTAAAACCTAATATTTTATTGATTAGCTCTGACCTAAAACCATTCATTACAGACATAACTATAATTAAAATAGCTACCCCTAAGGCTATGCCAGTAAAAGAAAATATCGAAATTACTTTCAAGAAACCTTCTTTTTTTTTAGGTTTTAAATATCTAAATGCTATTGTGCGTTCAATTTTTGAAATCAATTTAAATTTCTTTTGTTTAGTAATTTGTTCTTAATTTCTTCCAAAGATAAAATTTCAGTTTTGCCATTTACCTCTTTGAACTCAAATTTATCGATAGTAGACTTTGAGCCCAGGATTATTTGATAAGGTATTCCAATCAAATCAAATTTTTTAAATTTTGCTGACAAATGTTCCTCTGTATCATCAAACAAGACATCAATTTTACTTTCTATCAAAGATTTATATATTTTTTCAGCATTTGAATAATTGGATTTATCTTTTTTTCCAACGCTTGGAATTATTGCAACATCAAAAGGTGAAACTGTTTCTGGCCACTTCATAACATTATTATTGAATTTTGCTTCAATAATTGCTCCAACTAATCTTGAAACGCCAATGCCATAAGAACCCATTTTAACATCCACTTTTTTTCCATCTCTTAAATCAACAGAACATTTTAAAGGTTTTGAATATTTATCTCCAAAATAGAAGATATGACCAACTTCTATACCCTTTGTAATTAGGCGATCTTCTTTTTTTACTTTTTTTTCAAAATCTTCTTTCTTAAATTTATCATCTGTCACTGCATAAAATGAATCATATTTTTTTCTTAATTCTTTAATTGAATCATCTTCACTATTATGCTTACTAATATCTAAATCAAAAATTCTTTTGTCTGAATAAATTTTACTCTCCCCTGTTTCAGCTAAAATTACAAATTCGTGTGAAAGATCTCCTCCTATTGGACCAGTATCAGCCGCCATTGGTATTGCTGTAAGTTCTAATCTTTTAAATGTGTTTAAATACGCAAAAAACATTTTGTTGTATGATTTTTTTGCTTCTTCATCATTCAAATCAAAAGAATAGGCATCCTTCATAAAAAATTCCTTACATCTCATAACACCAAATCTTGGCCGTAATTCGTCTCTAAATTTCCATTGTATATGATATAAAATTTGAGGTAGAGATTTGTATGATTTTATGCTTGCCCTAAATATTTCAGTAATCAACTCCTCATTAGTAGGGCCATAAAGCATTTCTTTACCTTGGCGGTCTTTTATTCTCAACATTTCTTCTCCATAATCATCATATCTCCCACTTTCTTTCCAGATTTCAGCGGATTGTATTGTGGGCATTAATAATTCTTGTGCTCCTATTTTGTCTTGTTCTTCTCTAACGATTTTTTCTATTTTTTTCATAACTTTAAAACCTAAAGGTAGCCAAGAATATATTCCAGTGGATGACTGTTTAATCATTCCTGCTCTAAGCATAAGCTGATGTGATTTGATCTTTGCTTCTGCTGGAATCTCTTTTAATATAGGTATAAATAATTTCGATAAATACATTTATATATTATTTTTAAATCCTCACTAAATTTACGTTTGTAAATGGTCTCTTTCCAGTCTTTTCTTTAACAGTTTTTCTACAGTTTGTTCTAAGAGCTTCTATCAAATTTTGTTCTTGATGAGAATTTTTTAGAGAAAATGTTTTGCATATATCCTTGATTTTATCTTCTAAATCAAAAATAAAATTAGTATTCTCTCCATTTACAGGTATTCCTCTAAAAGAAATTATAGGTTTTTTTACTATTGAGCCAATGTCATTCACTATAATTGTTATTTCTAAAAAGCCATTATAAGACAAATTTTTTCTATCTTTGATTGATTGAGATTCTTCTCCAACACTTATATTTCCATCAACATAGATTCTGCCTGACGGCGCTTTATCGATAACCTTTGGTCTTTCTCCAGGGTATAACTGAACTATATCTCCATTTTCTACTTTCACAGGGTATGGAACCTGCATCTCTTTTGCAAAATTAATATGCTCAAACATATGTCTATGCTCCCCATGAACCGGAATAACAGATTTAGGTTTTATCCAGTTGTACATGTCTTTTAAATCGTCCCTATTTGGATGTCCCGACACATGAACAAATTCATTTTCTTCTGAAACTACCTCGATTCGATTTTTAACTAATTGATTGTGTAGTTTATAAAGTTTTTTTTCATTACCGGGTATAATTTTAGATGAAAAAATTACTGTATCTCCCTCTTCAATCATTACATCCGGATGAATGTAATTAGAAATACGCATCATTGCACCATTAGGTTCTCCTTGACTCCCGGTACATAGATATAAAATTTTTTCTCTAGAAGTTTTTTTTGCTTCCCTGGGATCAAGAGGTTCAATTAAATTTTTTAAATATCCACATTGCCTCGCAGCCTTATAAATTCTATGCATGGATCTACCAACTAATGATATTTTTCGTCCTATTTTTTCAGCACAATAAAAAATACTTTCCATTCTCGCCACATTTGATGCAAACGAAGTTACGATTATTCTTTTCTTCTTGTTGCTCATTATTTTTAGCAAACTTTTTCTAACGTCCAGCTCGGATCCAGCCCGTCCTGGACTAAATACATTCGTAGAATCACAAATCATTGCTAAAACACCTTGGTTTCCAATCTGTTTTAATTTCTTTTCGTTAATTGTTTCTCCTATTAATGGATTAGGGTCACATTTCCAATCTCCAGTATGCAAAACTGTCCCCGCTGGTGTTTCGATGCTAAGACCATTAGGTTCTAGTATGGAATGTGTTAATGTAACAAATTCAATTTTAAATGGTCCTAGTTGACAATTTCCATTAAGCTCTACAGTTTTTAGTTTATTTCCCACATCAATTTTTTTTTCTTTAAATTTTTCCTTAATTAAAACGCTTGTAAAGGGAGTAGCATAAATATTGCAAAGCAACTTTGGCCAAATGTGCGCTATAGCCCCTATATGGTCTTCATGAGCATGTGTCAGGACTAATCCCATTAAATCTTCTTTTTTATCAACAATAAAACCCGGGTCAGGATAAATTAGATCTATTCCAGGAATGGTGTCATCCGCAAAAGTTACGCCAATATCTACTATAATCCATTTCCTATTTTCAGGATTCCCGTAAGCAAACAAATTCATATTCATGCCTATTTCACCAGATCCTCCTAGAGGACAAAAAATAAATTCTTCTCTTTTCATTTGACTAAATATTTTTTGTTAGCTTTAAAAATTTCAATTATACCCTTGATTGTTATATTTTTATCTACAGAAAAAGGTTTGATTATAGAGTTTTTAAATAAATTAGCATATCCACCGGTAAAGATAACTTTATATTTTTTTTTAGTTTCTTTTTCTATTTTTAATATAATATTATTTATTAAACCTAAATATCCCCAATAAAATCCGGAACGCAAGGCTTCTATTGTATTTTTACCTATAATTTTTTTTCGCTTCTTCAATGAAAATAAGGGTATTTGAGCAGCAGAAGAAGATAAACTTTTAATAGAAAGATTTACTCCTGGAGCGATTATCCCACCATTATAGACTCCATCTTTCATCACAACATCAAATGTAGTAGCTGTCCCAAAATCTAGAACGATACAATTAGTTTTATATTTTTTATAAGCAGCCACAGCATTAGCAACTCGATCTGATCCAACTTGCTTTTTATTATTAATATTTATTTTAACTATTTTGTAAATTTTTTTTTCCATAATTTCTTTTAGATCTATGCCATAAGTTCTTTTTAAAAATTTTTTTAATATTAAATCATATTTAGGCACTACACTTGAAAATAAGGCAATTTTATTAATAGATTTATTTCTTAAAATTTTTTTAAATTTTTTTTTTAATAAAATTCTCGATGTAATCTCTTTTTTATTTATATAAATTATTTTTTTTGGTTTAAATTTGTTAATATTTAATAAACAAATTTTTGTGATTGTGTTTCCTATATCTCCAATCATTACTTCCATAATAGATTCACCGTGTTAGAGCCAAAGAATTGGCTTTTTCTTTAAATTTTGCATAACTATAAGAACTTATCTCCTCAAAAAATTTCTCGTAGGACAATACTATTTGAGAAATTAGCTCATCTACATTTGGTTTTTTTTTTGTTTCAGATAAAATATTTGTTGCTTGGTACCTGTCATTAATATTTGGATTTGAAATAATATTTACCCCTATACCTATAATTAAAAATTTTTTATTAACAGAAGTTATGACCTCTTGAAGCAATCCACAAATTTTTTTTCCATTTAAAAATATATCATTTGGAAATTTCAAATTTATATTTTTTTTATCAGAATATCTTTTGATAATATCAGAGACAAGAATTGGACTTATTGTTGAAAATTCATCATCCGGAGGATAGTTGTTTTTTATGGGAAAAAATATTGATATGAATAAATTGCCTTTTTCAGAAATCCAATTTTTTCCATGAGTCCCTCTACCTTTTGTCTGTATTTTAGCGTAAACGCAACCTGTCTCTTTTTTCTCATTTCGTATTAAGTTTATGGCTATATCATTTGTGCTTGTCACGCTATCAAATTTATAAATTGTAAATTTCATTAATGAATTTGAATTGAGGATATCGCATCAATTAATATGGATGGATAAATAAAGTAAATTAAAATTAATATGCTGGACAAAATTAATGAAAGCTTAAGCCCCCAATCATAACTTATTTCAAAAGGTTTTTTGGGTCTGTCAAAATAAATTACTCTTATAATTCTTAAGTAGTAAAAAGCTGAAATAACAGTGGTTACAAGTCCAATAATCGCCAGTAAGTACATTTTTACTTCGAGAACTGCCATAAATATATAAAACTTAGCAAAAAAACCTGCTAGAGGAGGAATGCCAGCTAAAGAAAAGAGTATGATTAAAAAACTTAAGGCCAATAATGGATGATTTTTTGAAAGTCCAGATAAATCGTTGATGTTTTCATAAAAAACATCTTCCCTTTTCATCATAAAAATGCATCCAAAAATTCCTAGATTCATTAATAAGTAAATAAATAAATAAATTATACTGCTTTGAATTCCTGCGTTCGTTCCTGTAGCTAGTCCTGCTAGAGCATAACCCATATGTCCTATAGAACTATAAGCTATTAACCTTTTTAAATTATTTTGCCCTATAGCTGCAAATGCACCTAATATCATTGATGCAATAGATAAAAAGATAATTATTATCTGCCAATGGCTCAACATATTTATAAAAGGAACATACATAAATCTAATAAAAACTGTTAATGCGGCAATTTTTGGTATAAGAGCAAAAAAACTAGTAACTGACGTTGGTGCTCCTTCATATACATCTGGTGTCCACATGTGGAAGGGAACGGCAGAAACTTTGAATGCCAAACCAACAATTATAAAAACTATCCCAAAAACCGCTCCTGTATTAGATTCATTTAAATTTTCAGAAATAATTTCAAAATTTGTTGAACCGGTAAACCCATAAATTAGCGAACATCCATAGAGTAAAATCCCAGACGCAAGAGCACTTAGTACAAAATATTTTAGTCCCGCTTCAGTTGATCGTTCGTCATTTCTTTTAAATGAAGCTAAAATATATAAACATAATGATTGCAACTCCAAGCCTAGATAGAAAATAATCAGATCATATGAACTGATCATTAATATCATCCCAAGTACAGAAGCAAGAATAATTACTGGATATTCTATCTTATCAATATTATTAATTTTTACATATTCTTTAGTCGACAACAAAACAAATAAACAAAATAGTAAAGTAAGAACCTTCATAACTTGTGAAAGATCATCAATAATATAGCTTTCGTTAAAAACTTTGCTTGTTAATTCAGGTTGATTTAAAACTAATACAACAGAAAAGAATAAACATAAAATAGTAAATAAATTAACTATTTTAAAACTTTTTTTTACAAAAACACCAATCATTAAAAGAAGCATTATTGAAATTGATAAAAATAATTCTGGTAATATAAAGATAATTGTTTGCATTTAATTATTTGATTGAGCTAAATGAAAATTCAAATCTGTCGCATGTTTATCAATTAAATTATCAATAGAAACATCAACAGTGTTTAGTAAAGGCTCGGGGTAAAAACCGAAGAATAAAATCAAAAATACTAAACAAGAAAATATATATAATTCTGTTTTATTTAAATCTTGCATTTCCTTTGTTTGAGAATTTGTAATTCGGCCAAAAATCACTCTTCTATAGAGCCACAGCATATAAGCTGCTGCCAATATAACACCTAGGCTTGCTAAAACAGCAGCAAGTATATTTATTTGAAAAACTCCAACTAAAACTAAAAATTCGCCTATAAAACCGCTTGTTCCTGGTAAGCCAAGAGCAGCTAATGTAAATACCATAAAAACAAAAGCATATCTTGGCATAATATTTACTAAACCTCCATAAGAAGAAATCATACGTGAATGGAATCTATCGTATAAAACACCAACGCATAAAAAAAGAGAAGCTGAGATTAAACCATGACTTATCATTTGAACAACGCTTCCTTCTATCCCCTGTTTAGTTAATGAAAAAATGCCTATTGTAACAAAGCCCATGTGAGCTACGGAAGAATATGCAATTAATTTTTTCATATCATCTTGCATTAATGCTACCAATGAAGTGTAAATTATTGCAATAATACTTAATGAAAAGATTAGAGGTGTAAAATAATCTGAAGCTACAGGAAATAAACCTAGTGAGAAACGAATAAATCCATATCCTGCCATTTTTAAAAGGATCGCTGCTAAAATTACTGATCCTGCGGTTGGTGCTTCTACATGGGCGTCCGGTAACCAGGTATGAACTGGCCACATTGGCATTTTAACAGCAAAAGAGCTGAAGAATGCTAACCAAAGTAAATATTGGTACTCTTGCGATATTCTAATATCTAATAATTTAATTACATCAGTAGTATCTGTAATCCAGTATATAGAAATAATCGCAACTAGCATCAAAACTGAGCCAAGCAAGGTAAATAAAAAAAACTTAAAAGCTGAATATACTCTTTTAGGTCCTCCCCAAATACCTATGATCAAAAACATAGGTATAAGACCTCCTTCAAAAAACAAATAAAATATCACAAGATCAAGTGAACAGAAAACTCCTAACATTAAGGTTTCCATTACAAGAATAGCAATAAGAAATTCTTTGATTTTAAATTTAATGCTATGAATTCCTGAAAAAACACATATGGGAGTAATAAATGTTGTAAGTAATATAAATAAAATTGAAATTCCATCTATACCTACTTGATAATTAAAAAAACCTTTTATCCATTTTTTTTGTTCAATAAATTGAAAATCGGAAGTAGTGGTATCAAAAGAAAACCAAAGAATAAGAGAGAGAAAGAAATTTGCCAAAGAAGAAAAAATAGCAACATATTTAGAATTTTTTTCTACATTCTTTTGGTTTCCTTTAGTGATTAAAATAAATAACGCTCCAATCAGTGGAATAAAAATTATTGCTGATAAAATAGGAAAATTCATTTAAAATAAAATTATATAAGTTAAAAGTATGGAAAAACCTATTAGCATTACAAAAGCATAATTGTATAGATAGCCGCTTTGGAAATTAACGGCTTTCTCTGATATATTTTTAACTAATCTTGAAAGACCATCAGGTCCATATCTATCTATCGTGTTAATATCGCCTTTTCTCCAAAGAAATAATCCTATTTTTTTCAATGGCTCTACAAAAATCAGATTATACAACTCATCAAAATACCATTTATTTAATAAAAAATTATACATAAATTGATTTTTTAATATTATATTTTTAAGAATTTTTTCATTCCAAACAAACAAGTAATAAGAAATGGGAATAGCCAAGGTCACTATTAAAGGTGTTAAAATAAGCAGCCAATTAGGTGGATGATCGTATTTAATAGCATGTAAAAATAAAATCGAATTATTCCAAAATTGCGAACTATCATTCCCTATAAATGTTTCTTTAAATAAAAATCCTACAAAAATAGCTCCTATTGCTAGCAAAAGTGAAGGTATTAACATTATCAATGGGGATTCGTGTATCGTGCTTAAATTATTTTCCTTATTATTATACTTTCCATGAAAAGTTTTAAAAATTAATCTCCAAGAATAAATTGCTGTTAATAAAGCGGTGATTATTCCAATTGCACAAGCATAATAGCCAATGAGATTTCCTTTTAAATAAGCAAATTCAATAATTGCGTCTTTTGAGTAATAACCTGATAAAAAAGGAAACCCTGTTAAAGCCAACGTTCCTATAATCATCAAGGCATAAGTGTATGGTATTTTTTTCCAAACACCACCCATAGAACGTATATCTTGCTCTTCTTTAAATGAATGAATTACACATCCAGATCCAAGAAACAGAAGAGCTTTAAAAAATGCATGAGTAAACAAATGAAAAATTGCAACATGATATGCTCCAACACCTGCTGCAAAAAACATATAACCTAATTGACTGCAAGTTGAGTAAGCAACGATCTTTTTAATATCATTTTGCACAAGGGCTACCGTAGCTGCAAAAAAAGCTGTAATCATTCCAACCGATGTAACAATGTTTAATGCTGTTTGAGAATATTCAAATATAGGAGAGCATCGTACCACTAAAAAAACACCAGCTGTCACCATAGTAGCTGCATGGATCAGAGCAGATACTGGGGTAGGTCCTTCCATAGCATCTGGGAGCCATGTATGCAATAATATTTGAGCTGATTTACCCATTGCACCAATGAAAAGCAAAAGACATATTAGTGTAATTAAGTTAAATTCAATTCCTAAAAAAATAATTTCTTTTTGTATTAATAGTGGAGTTTGTTCAAAAACTTCATTGTAATTAAGCGTCCCATAAAAAAAGAAAATTAAAAAAATACCTATCGCAAAAGCGAAATCTCCTACCCTGTTAACTATAAAAGCTTTAATAGCAGCAGCATTTGCTGAAGGTTTTTTATACCAAAATCCGATAAGTAAATAAGAGCATAAACCCACTCCTTCCCAACCAAAAAATAATTGTAAAAAATTATCAGCAGTAACTAAAGTAAGCATAGAAAAGGTAAATAAAGATAAATAAGCCATAAAACGAGGTTTATGCGGATCATGACTCATGTAGCCTATTGAATAAAAATGAATGATAGAAGATATTAAACTTACAACCAGCAACATAACTGAAGTAAGTGGATCAATATTTATTGACCAATTAACACTAAATTCCCCTGAGCTAATCCAGTTATAAATTAATTTATTGCTATAATAATTTTGAGAAAATACTTCATAAAAAATAAATATGGATAAAATTGCAGAAATAGATACAAGTGTACTCGTCAATATCAAACTTGATTTAGATCCAATTTTTTTTCCAAAAAATCCAGAAATAATAGAACCTAGCAAAGGCAAAAATACTATTGCATATTCCATATCAACCTTTTAATGAACTAATTTGCTCAACATTAATTGAGCCTTTGTTTTTGTAATAAATTACAATTATAGCCAATCCTACTGCTGCCTCAGCTGCAGCTACTGTCAAAATAAACATTGTAAATACTTGTCCAACTAAATCTTGTAAATAGATAGAAAAAGATACTAAATTAATATTCACCGCCAAAAGCAAAAGTTCAATTGACATTAAAATAATAATGATGTTTTTTCTATTTAGAAAGATTCCAATTACCCCAATAGTAAAAATAATTGCAGCTAAAGTTAAATAGTGTCCCAATCCAATTTCAGTCATCAAGTTTTACTCCTTTATTTTTTTCAATTTCCACTAGTGAGACCGAACTTTCTTTCTCTCTTTTTATTTGATCAAAATAATTTTGTCTTTTTATATTTTCTCTTTTGCTAAATGTAAGAGTAATTGCCCCAATCATTGACACAAGCAATATCATGCCTGCTATTTGAAAAAGATGAATATAATCAGTATATAAAACACTCCCTAAAGCGTGAGTATTACTTAAGCTTAAATTTAGATTTTTATCTGATAATGATATAAAGTTATCTTTATATTTCCAGCCTCCAATTGCTACTAATAATTCAAGAAAGATAATTAGGCCTACTATAGAACCTACCGATATATTATTTAGAAAACCTTTTCTTGTTGTTTGTTTTGGTATTTGACGAGTAACATTTAACATCATGACAACAAACAGAAATAAAACTGCTACAGCTCCTACATATACAATAAGCATTATCATGCCCAAAAATTCAGCGCCTATCATGATAAAAAGAATTGAAACGCTTACAAAAACCAGAATTAGAAAAAAAACAGAATAAACTGTATTGCGCGAAACAATGACCATCACTGCCGAAAATACAGTTATGCTAGAAAAAAAATAAAAAAATAATGAATGTGCCAACATCTAATTAAAAGGTGCGTCAGCTTTTATATTTTCAGCTAAAGCAGTCTCCCATTTGTCTCCATTTTCTAAGAGTTTTTTTTTATTATAATAAAGTTCTTCTCTAGTTTCTGTTGCAAATTCAAAATTAGGACCTTGAACTATTGCATCTACAGGGCATGACTCTTGACATAAGCCGCAATAAATACATTTAAGCATATCTATATCGTATCTGGTTGTTTTTCTTGATCCGTCAGATCTTATTTCTGACTCTATTGTTATGGCTTGTGCTGGGCAAACTGCTTCACATAACTTGCATGCAATACATCTTTCTTCTCCGTTAGGATATCTTCTTAAAGCATGCTCTCCTCTGAAACGTGGACTTATTTTTCCTTTTTCGAAAGGGTAATTTATAGTTTTTTTTGATTTAAAAATTTCTTTTATAGCAACAGCTAATCCTTGTATAAAATCTGCCATAAAAATTGTTTTTATTATTCTGCTTATTTTCATTGTCCTACGGTTGGTAACATATCTAAAAAAAACAAGAAGCCTGCTGTTAAAACTACCCAGATTAATGAGAAAGGAAGAAAAATTTTCCAACCTAATCTCATTAATTGGTCAAAACGATATCTTGGAACAGCTGCTTTAACTAAGGAAAATAAAATAAAAAGCCCAAGAATTTTAAATATCATCCAAATAGCCCCTGGAAATATATTGAAAGGATATAGGTCAATTGGACTTAACCATCCTCCCAAAAAGAGAATGCTGCCAAGAGCACACAAAAGTAAAATATTTGCATATTCCCCAAGCCAAAACATAGCGTACATCATTCCAGAATATTCAGTTTGATACCCTGCCACTAATTCTGATTCGGCTTCGGGTAAATCAAAAGGTGGTCTGTTTGTTTCTGCTAAGGCCGATATGAAAAAAACGATAAACATTGGAAACAAAGGAAAAATAAACCAGATTTTTTCTTGTGCTAAAACTATTTTGTTTAAATTTAAAGATCCGGTACAAAGCAAAACATTAATAATTATTATTCCAATTGATACTTCGTAAGATATCATTTGAGCTGCGGACCTTATAGCGCCTAAAAATGGATACTTTGAATTTGAAGCCCATCCCCCCATTATAATTCCATAAACACTTAGCGATGAAATCGCAAATATATATAATACTCCTACATTAATGTTAGCCAAAACCATTTCGGCACTAAACGGTATAACCGCCCATGCTATTAAGGATAACGTGAGAGTAATTATTGGTGCTAAAATAAATATAATTCTATTAGAACTTGCAGGAATAATTATTTCTTTAAAAATGTATTTTAGTGCATCTGCTAAAGTTTGTAAAATTCCAAAAGGCCCTACAACATTTGGCCCTTTTCTTTTTTGAACAAAGCCCCAAACTCTTCTATCTAACCATACTATTAAAGCTACAGATACTAATATCGGCAAAAGTAAAAAAAATATTTTATAAATTTCATTAAAAAAAATATTTATATAAATCATTAGCTGGCCTTCTCAATTCCTGAAAATAAAAATTTCTTTGATATTTTTCTGCATTCGCTCATTGTCTTTGAAGCTCTAGCTATGGAGTTTGTATAATAATAGTCAATTGGTTTTACTGAAATATTTTCTTCAACAAATTCAGTATTGATTCTCTGATTAATTTTACTATTAATACTTTGTTGTATTTTTTTTATAATAGATTCCCTTAAATTTTTAATATTATTAAACTCAAGCGGACTTTTCATTCTATTCGCAAGATCTTTAAATATAATCCAATCCTCACGTGCAGCTCCTGGAGGGTAAGAGGCCTTATAGGCTTTTTGCAATTTTCCTTCTAAATTAACAAACAATCCATTTTTTTCAGTATATGCAGCCCCAGGCAAAATAACATCTGCAATTTCTGCTCCTTTGTCACCATGACTACCTTGGTAAACTACAAATTTATCATTTTTGTCAAAATTAATATTATCAGCTCCTAATAAATATATAAATTTAAAATTATCATTATCCAATTTATTAAAAAATGAAAAATTTTCACTTTCATCAATCAAATAAAAACCAAGATCAATTGCTCCAACTCTAGAAGCTTGTTGAGTAAGAATATTTAGTGCATTCCAATCTTTTGTAATAAAGTTATTCTTAAATAAGAATTTTTTCAGTGATTCAAAAATATATTTTCCTTTTTTTCCATAAAGAGCTGACTCTCCTATAACAATTATTGGTTTTTTAGAATTTTTAATCTTTGTTGAAATTGAGTGTGAGTTAGAGATGATCTCTTTAATGATAGAGGTGCTAGAGCCTATATTTTCATATGGATAAGTTAAGTCACCCGGGTCTCCAATGGAGTAAATTTTTACCTTATTTTTTACATAAGCTTTTCTAATTCTTGCATTAAGCATTGTTGCTTCTAATCTTGGATTTGTTCCTACCAAAAGAATAAAATCTGATTCTTCTATCCCGTTGATTGATGAGTTAAAAATGTAATTCATTCTTTCTCTCGGGTTAATATAAATTCTATCCTGTCTACATTCTAAGTTGTTCGATCCTAAATTTTTTGTAAAAAACGATTTAAAACTATAAATCATTTCTAAGTCTGCTAAATCCCCCACTATTCCTGCTATTTCATTTGGTTGAAAAGATCTTAATTTCTTGATTAGAAAATCTGTCGTATCTTTCCATGTAGATTTTATTAATTTTCCATTTTCTCTAATATACGGAGTATCAATTCTTTGTTTTAAAAGACCATCACATGCATATCTTGTTTTGTCTGATATCCATTCTTCGTTGATATCTTCGTTTATCCTAGGTAATACTCTTTTTACTTCCCATCCGTATGTGTCAACTCTGATATTGGATCCAACGGCATCCATAACATCTATAGTTTCAGTTTTTTTAAGTTCCCAAGGGCGAGCTTCGAAAGCATATGGTTTTGATGTCAATGCTCCCACGGGACATAAATCTACAACGTTCGCTGATAATTCAGATTCCATAGATTTTTCTAAATAAGTTGTGATTTCTGTATCTTCTCCTCTACCAATAGCTCCCAATTCTGGTATTCCCGCCACTTCGGTTGCAAATCTTATGCACCTAGTGCAATGAATACATCTCGTCATTTGAGTTTTTATTAAAGGCCCCATGTGTTTTTCACTAACTTGTCTCTTGTTTTCTGTGTATCTAGAGTTATCTAGACCATAAAA
>MDTE01093814.1_pt1 | contig 21162 bp, 16 predicted proteins | sample 811231 | NCBI WGS metagenome assembly MDTE01 (sample SAMN05326651, study PRJNA326480) | marine metagenome | isolation source: seawater | place: Indian Ocean: Red Sea | collected 2010
ATACCGAGCAAGTAAGACTCTTAACCACCACATCGTTTCGGTCTTTGTAATTTTTCACAATACAATTGATGAATACCTCCATAAGACCAGCACAAACTAAGAGAGACAGTAACCTTGAAGCCATTTGATTATGCATCACCCTCTACGATTCAAGAGGCCACGGCACTGCTAGAGCAGCATGGGGACGACGCCCGGGTCCTGGCCGGCGGCACCGATATTATCGTGCAACTGCGAGAGGGATTGCGAGACGCAGAAATTGTCATTGACGTAAAGAAGATTCCGGAGTTAACCGCTCTTGATCTTTGTAATGAAGGCGGGCTAACGCTGGGAGCAAGCACACCGTGCTGCGACGTATACGAAACGCCCGATGTTGCGGCTGCATATCCGGCACTCGCCGACTCCGCTCATATTGTGGGTGGCTGGCAGATTCAGTCACGTGCCAGCGTCGGAGGAAACCTTTGCAACTCGTCGCCGGCAGCAGATACCATCCCTTCACTGATTGCTCATAATGCAATCTGCATTATCGAAGGGCCGACCGGCACTCGTGAAGTTGCTGCTCAGGATTTCTGTACAGCACCGGGTCGCAACGTGTTAGAGTCCGGCGAATTGCTCGTGACGCTAAGGTTACCTGCGGTATCCGATTCAGAAAGCTCTGCCTATGAACGATTCATCCCGCGAAACGAGATGGATATCGCCGTTGCTGGAGCGGCATCCTGGATCAAACTCGGGGATGATGGCAATATTGCTGATGCACGAATCGCTTTGTCCGCCGTTGCTGCGACACCACAATTTGCACAGGAAGCGAGCGAGTATCTGGTTGGCAAAGCACCGACAGAAGAAAACTTCTCGCAAGCTGGTGAACTAGCTAAAAACGTCGCCAGTCCCATTGATGATATGCGAGGCACCGTGGAATACAGAGTTAATCTGGTCGGAGTACTTGTTAAGCGTACGCTTGCAACGGCTCTCGCTCGAATTCAGGGAGATGGCTAAGGCCTCCACACCCCAAACACATTAAGTACACCGAACACACATTACAGTAGTCTCCATTGGTGAGGCTAACCTTACATAAGGAAAAATCACGTGGCGAATAAAAGGCACGTTTCAACAACGATAAATGGTGAGCCAAAGGAATTCCTCTGCGCTCCGCATGAGAGTCTTCTGGAAGTCCTACGTGACAACCTCGGATTAACCGGTTCCAAGGAAGGATGCAATAACGGTAACTGTGGCGCATGTACCGTGATCCTCAACGGTCGACCGGTGGATAGTTGTCTTGTTCTCGGCGTGGAAGTAGAAGACGCCGAAGTAGAAACCGTAGAGGGAATCGCCGATCGCAATGAATTGCATCCTGTTCAGGAATGCTTCCTGGAAGGTGCTGCCTTGCAATGTGGTATTTGCACACCGGGATTTCTGGTTGCATCCAAAGCGTTGCTTGAAAAAACTCCTGACGCGTGCGAACACACCATTCGATACAACCTTGCTGGAAATCTCTGCAGATGCACGGGCTATGACAAAATCGTCCGTGCGGTGCAGGATGCTGGTAAACGCATGGCTGAATCAAACTAAGGCAACAATTAACAACATGCTCTAAAAAGAGCTTGAGTCCTAACGAGGAGATCCAATCGTGATCAAGAATAACGGTAACGGAGAATACCGAGTTCTCGGAACTAGACCGGTAAGACACGACGGTGCTGACAAAGTAACCGGCAAAGCTGTCTACACAGCAGACGTGCAGTTGCCAGGCATGCTACGTGGATTCATTTTGCGTAGTCCAATCGCCCATGGCCTTATTAAATCCATTGATACCAGTGCTGCCAAAGCAACACCTGGTGTACATGCCGTGATCACCAGCGCTGACATGCCAGATGTCGGCGACAAAATCGCGGATCTTGGTGAAGGCGCTGTAAATCTCAAGTACCTTAGCGGAAATGTGCTGGCTCAGGACAAGGTCCTATATAAAGGACACGCCGTTGCCGCTGTGGCTGCTGTAGATATACACGTCGCTGAAGAAGCTGCTAACAAAATCATCGTCGAGTATGAAGAATTGCCTTCAGTCACATGGGTCCTCGATGCAATGCAAGATGATGCGCCGCTTCTGCATGACGACCTACACACCGACAGCATGGGTGCCAAATCCGAAAACCCAAGCAATATCTGTACTCATATGCACTTCGAAAAAGGCAATATCGAAGACGGTTTCGCTCAATGTGATGTCGTTGTTGAACGCGAGTTTAAAACGGCGTCGGTACACCAGGGCTATATTGAACCGCATGCATCCGTTGGTGACTGGAATGAAGATGGTCGCTTACGGATCTGGACTGCAACGCAGGGCTCATTCTCTGCTCGCCAGCAAACAGCCGAAATTTTGCAGATCCCAATCGGCGATGTTGTCGTCACGCCGTGTGAAATTGGTGGCGGATTTGGCGGCAAAATTGCCGTCTATCTCGAACCACTTGTCGGGATGCTCAGCAAAGTCTCCGGCCGCCCCGTAAAAATCAGCATGACGCGTGCTGATGTTTTCGAAGCAACTGGTCCCACGCCCGGCTCGTACATGAAAGTCAAAATTGGTGCCACCAACGATGGAAAGTTGATTGCCGGTGAAGCATGGCTGGCATATGATGCCGGCGGATATCCTGGTGGAATGATCGGTCCGGGTTGCATGTGCGTCTTCAGTTGCTATGACATCGAGCACGCTGTAGTAGATGGCTACGATGTGTGTCTCAACAAACCAAATACACAGGCATACCGGGCACCAGGAGCAACACAAGTCGCATTTGCCACTGAGCAACTCGTAGATGAAATCGCAAAGCAAATTGGTATGTGCCCGCTGGAAATTCGCCAGTTGAATGCTGCTAAAGAAGGAACCGTGCGTGTTGATGGTCCAAAGTATCCACCGGTAGGTCTGGTGGAATGTCTGGAGGCTCTGGAAGAAAGTGATCACTGGAAATCATCACTTGACGGCCCGCTTCGTGGTCGCGGTATCGCAGCAGGTTTCTGGTTCGGATGTGGACTTAAGTCATGTGCAACGGTCACCGTAAATCATGACGGTACGGTCAACTTGCTCGAAGGTTCGACCGACATCGGTGGCAGCCGAACATCACTGGCGATGCAATTGGCAGAAGTGCTTGGAATCACATCTGATGATGTCAATCCAATGGTTGGTGATACAGACAGTGTTGGTTACACCGATGTAACCGGTGGTAGCCGAGTAACATTCGCCACCGGACTCGCTGCCTATACAGCTGGGCGTGATCTACAGACTCAAATGATTTCACGTGCTGCTGAAGAAGTATGGGACTGCAGCCCGGATGAAGTCACACTCGAAAACGATGGAAGCTTTACTCATAACGGTGAGTCCAAGACGTTTAAAGAACTTGCATCACAGTTGTTTAAGCACGGCGAACCACTCGTCGCTCGTGCAGCCGTTTCTCCTGAAAACCCAACCAATGGATTCGGAGTGCACGTGGCTGACGTTGAGGTGGATCCGGAAACAGGTAAAGTGACGGTATTACGATACACGACCATCCAGGATGCCGGTAAAGCTGTTCACCCAAGTTATGTTGAAGGTCAACTACAAGGTGGTACTGTTCAGGGTATCGGTTGGGCACTCAATGAAGAGTACTTCTACCACGACAACGATACGGTCGCGAACGCCAGCTTCCTGGACTATCGCATGCCAACCATGTTGGACTTGCCGATGATCGATACGATCATTGTGGAAGCAGCTAACCCGGACCATCCTTATGGTGTTCGCGGTGTTGGTGAAACGCCAATCGTTCCACCCCCTGCGGCATTGGCAAATGCTATCTACAATGCCACTGGCACACGCATGGAACAACTTCCCATGTCGCCACCTGTATTGTGGAAACAGCTACAATCCGAATCCGCTGAGGCTTAACCATCCAAATGGTTACCGTTTTCATTCCGGCACAGTTGAAAGAACTGACTGGTGGCATTACCTCGGTCGAGGTGGAAGCCAGCAACATCCGCCAAGTCGTTGAAAGACTGGAACAACTGTTTCCAGGCATTCAACAACGACTTTGTGATGGTGACGCTATAAGATCGGGACTTCAGGTTTCAATAGACAGTGTCATGACATCCCGCGGACTCATAGCAAAAGTACAACCGGGAAATGAAATTCATTTTGTCCCGGCATTTGGAGGAGGCTAATCGCCATGGCAATTGACTTAAGCGTACCGGCAGAACCGTCGGCAGACATTTCTAAAGAAGACCTTGATACTCCTGTCCTGTGTCTCGATCTCGATGCAATGGAAGCAAACATCAAGGTTGTTGCTGCTAATCTCGCAGAATACAACATCCAATGGAGACCTCATAGCAAAGCATATAAGTCTCCAATCATCGCCCGAAAATTAATCGACGCCGGTGCAATCGGAGTAACTTGCGCTAAACTCGGCGAGGCCGAAGTTATGGCAAACGAAGGTGTCACCGATATTCTGGTTGCAAATCTGATTGTTGGGGAAAAGAAACTCCGCCGATTAGCAGCCCTCACGAAAATCGCCGACCCGATTGTCTGTATTGACCACATCGATCAACTCACCACCATGAGTGAGATCATGCAACAGGAAGGTACCGAATGTCGGGCAATTATCGAAATCAATATCGGGCTCGATCGGGTTGGCATTGAACCGGGCGAGCCAACCCTGGCACTTGCAAAGGCAATCCATGCAGCACCGGGAGTGAAATTTGCCGGCATCATGGGATATGAAGGCCACTTGCTTTGCATCGCAGACGATGCTGAAAAGGAACAACAAATCAACGCTGCCTTAGACATCCTTGGCGAAAGCGCTGAAGCTATCAAAGCTGCCGATATTCCGTGTGAAATTGTCTCCTGTGGCGGAACCGGATCTTACCTGATCAGCCGCAAACACCCTGCTGTGACAGAGTTACAATGTGGCGGTGTGATCATGATGGATCAGTTCTATGAAACAGAATGCAAAATCGAAGGTATGCAAAAGGCGCTGACAGTGTTGGCAACTATCGTCAGCAGACCAACTGAGGAACGAGCTGTGATTGATGCAGGTCGAAAAACGTACGATATGAGTTCGACCGATCCCATCGTACTCCAACCCGCGGGAATTACCGTCTCACGACAGTCCGCCGAACATGGAGAGATTTTGCTGGATGAATCAGCCCGGAATCTGAGTATCGGTGATCGACTCGAAATCGTACCCGGATACAGTGATATGACCTGCGTACTGCACAATCATTTCTATGCATTTCGCAATAACCAACTCGAAGCAATTATTCCAATCGCTTCGCGAGGATTTCTACGTTAAAGCAGCAGGTGCAGAAGTTATCGAGAGACGTAATCGATAACCACTACTTTTGCCAGGCGTGGTTTTACCAAATCAACAAACTGCTGATGCGCTTTATGCGGTAAGTAGACCTCCAGCCCCTTTTTGTCCTTAAATGTAACAAGGAAGCAATGGGTGAGCCCTTCGTTTAGTCCTTCGGGACTCACGTTCGTCCCAAACTCGACGTCAATGATAGTATCGATCTTATCACCGAGAGCAAGAAATGCCTTTTCGACTTCCTTCACCTGTTCGTCAGTTACATCTTCGTTGAATTGAAACATCACGACATGGCGATACAAGCCACGTACTTTCTTTCCTGCAGATGCGCTTTCCATCGTGGTAAAGACCATTCCTGTTGCGATAATGCCAAACAATACTGATTTAAGAACTGCTGTTTTGTTCATGGTGATTCAAATCCTCTGTTGCAAGAGACATAATGGCGGTGACCAGTTTCTTTCTCTATTACCGGCCAATTCCCGCAATGTTGCAACCATCCTTCATTCAAATTATCTGCCGGAACCTAGCACTCGGTGCAGGCCTGCTGGTCATGTCTTGTATCGCAGACGCCAAACCACCGATTAGTAAGGCAGTCTCTGTTCGCTTCGCCACATTTAACACCTCCATGAATCGTCCTGAAGCAGGCCAACTCGCCAACGACCTGGCCAATGGTAGAGATGTGCAAATCCAAAAGATAGCTGCTGTTCTACAACACGTAAGGCCCGATGTTGTGCTACTAAATGAATTCGATTCACCCTGGATCAGCAGATCTGTTGATTACTTTCAAAACAACTACCTTTCACAACCCCAGTTTGGTAATGAGCCGATCAGCTACAAATATCGATACTTCGCAAAGGTAAACACCGGCGAACCATCCACCGTGGATTTAAACGGAGATGGCAAAATCCAAGGTCCCCAGGATGCTTTTGGTTTTGGGTTTTTCCCCGGTCAGTACGGTATGCTCGTGCTATCAAAGTACCCAATCCTGATATCACGAGCTCAGACTTTTCAGATGTTCAAATGGTCGGACATGCCGGAGGCCATGACACCCACACTGCCTGACTCCGGCAAACCTTATTACTCAGCCGAGGCCTGGAGCCAACTGCGGTTATCCTCAAAGAGCCACTGGATCGTCCCCATTGCAATCGGAAAGTCAGTAATCAATTTCATCACGTCACACCCGACACCACCTGTATTCGACGGGCCTGATGATCACAACGGCTGTCGAAACCATGATGAAATTCGATTAGTTCGTGATATCCTCGACCCCAAACTTGGTGGTTACCTACGTGATGATTCCATGCAACCCTTGCCACGTAAAAGAATGAAGCACTTTGTTATTGCCGGGGATCTTAATGCTGATCCCAATGACGGTGACAGTACCGGAAATCCTGTCGAGATGCTGCTGGCTCATCCACTCGTACAAGATCCATTGCCTGAAAGCGCCGGAGCCGAAGAAGCTGCAGTAGTACAAGGCGGTAAGAACAAAGACCATGTTGGATCGGGCAAATTCGACACCGGTGATTTCAATGATAGCGCGGTTGGCAATCTGCGTATCGACTACGTTTTGCCGTCGAAAAGTCTACACGTAATCAATAGCGGTGTGTTTTGGCCTAAACAAGGTGCAATCGGGTTTGACTGGCTTGATGCATCAGACCACCGGCTCGTGTGGGTGGACGTAAAAGCACCTTAACCCTGTAACTATCTATAACTGCGAGTTCTATTCCATGTGGCACTTTCGACCATTCGTAACCGTTCTGGTTTTGATCGCCCTGACTTCTTTGGCTTCAAGCGAGAGGGTATACGGTAAGAGTCCGTTTTCAGTAAAGAGAGATAGCGATGGGATATGGTTCTATGAAGGTGAAGACGCAATCTACTTCTATCAAGTAATTCATAAGGCAACAGCAAATGGCACTCACAGGCGCGCAAATTACATACATCCACTCTTGGATCTGGATGGAAACATTATCACTGAGGACTTTCCGGAAGATCACCTACACCATCGTGGCATTTTTTGGGCCTGGCATCAGGTACGTGTAAATGGCGAGAACATCGGCGACAACTGGGAATGTAAGGAGTTTAACTGGCATGTTGTCGACCCGCTTGTAACCAGACGTACCAAGTCAGTCGACTTGCTGGTAAATGTGACATGGTCTTCATCGTTACTACTCGACGAAGATAAGAACCCGGCACCGATCATTCATGAGCAAACACGGATCCGATTACACACCACTCGATCGATGTACCGTGTACTGGACTTTAAAATTCAACTTCAGGCAATTAAACCCAATGTCTCTATCGGTGGATCGGAAGATGATAAGGGGTATGGTGGATTCTCACCTCGGCTGCGCATGCCCGTTGACCCCGTATTCACAGGACCCTCTGGAAATGTTGAACCGCAACGAACGGCTGTAGCAGCTGGCCAATGGATCGACATTGTTGGTCAATTTGGTCCTGACGACCAAACCAGCGGAGTAACGATCATCACGCATCCGGATAATCCTGGGTATCCTGAACCGTGGATCTTGAGAAAATCCGGGAGCATGCAGAATGCCATGTTCCCGGGGCGTCACGCTGTTCCGCTTGGAAAAGGGGACGAAGGCTTCACGCTTCGCTATCGACTGGTCACGCATCGCGGTGGCACGAATACGGCACTGCTCAATCGACTTGCACGACAGTTCGCGAAATAGAATTCACAGGCCGTGAAATTGCGGACACACGAAATACTACTTCACACTTATAATAGACGCATGCCAAACACACGATCTATTCTTTCGGTGATTCTTCTTGTGTCCTCTCTATTGACTGACACTAGTGCACAGGACTCTTATGTGCAAATAACAAAGGAAGATGAGCCTGTTGCGTATTGGCGAATGGAAAAAAACGCTGACGGTGTATACCTAAATTCCGCTGGTGAAGATCCACTTACCCTGGCAGCAAAAGTTGTCGGAACGATTAAACAAACTGAACTCGGACCTACGCTTCCTGAATTCCCATTGTTTGCATCTGGACATTCCGCCGTTGAAATCACGAATCCTCCTGGTCGGCTCGTGGTAACAGATCCCGGCGACCAAAGTCCACTGGACTTTAAGAAAGGGGATCCGATCACGATCGAAGCGTGGGTCAATTCCAGCGGACTTCAAAATAACGGATATCGGTATATCGTTGGAAAAGGCCGTACCAACAATAAAGGGTTCCCGGCTGAAAACCAGAACTACTCGTTACGGCTATCCGGCAAGGGAGGCGCTGCCTACTTGTCATTTCTCATGAGAGGCACAGCAAATGGTAAACAGGACTACCACCGCTGGGAAAGTAAAACTCCCGTAGGCGTGGGAGATGGCTGGCACTACGTAGTAATCACATACATTATGGGAACGCCAAATACACTACGTGGATTCATCGATGGCAAACTGGTCTCTGGTACTTGGGAAGTCGCTGGAGATATCGAAACCACACCGGTTGTTGATAATGACGAGTTGTGGATTGGCACCTCTCTGGGTGGAAACCCAAATAGCACCTTTCACGGTTCCCTTGATGAAATTGCGATTTATCGCAAGCTTCTACCTGCTGACCGCATTGCTCAGAAATATGAATACCGCGGCCAGGAACTGACTCTGGATACAAGCCTGATCAAACAGGATAAGGTGCGATTTGAAGTCTACGAGAACATTTCCGATTCCAAATCATGGAGCATGCGAGCACCTGTGTTTTTGGAGTCGTATGATCGGGATGATCTTGTGTTATTCCGTGTCCCGCACAAGTACACACAGTCTGGAGTCATTGATGACCGGCCCATACCATTTATGGTCAGGGCTATGGGGCGATTCGTGATTCCCAAGGGTACGCAGCAAATTCTGGTACGAGCTAGAAACGGCGCACGATTACAAATCGACGACGCTCAGGTCTTAGACTTACCCTTCTTCAATATCAGTTCCTCAAGCCACGGATCCGTACCCGAAATTGACCGCACCCTTGCACCTCATATCCGTCCGTTATATCGAGGTGATGCTCAGAAACTCATAACCATTGAAGGCGATGGTGAAGAACATCTATTCGTTTTTGACATGATTGTTGGTGGTAAAGGTCGTCGACCAGAATGCGGTGAGTCGGGAGTTTATATTGCACCGCCTGGTGAAGATTTCCGTGTTCTTGGTCATGGAGATACCATCCTGTTGACCGACTATCATTTTCCACCATATTTTCAGCGCGAATGGCAAGCGATTGAAAAACTAAATCAAACGAAACGAATAGCCATTTCAAAAAGTGAGGCTGAATACTGGAATAAACGTCACAAGCACGCTGCCATGGTCACTCAGTTATTCAAGCCGCTCTCGCAGGCTGGAAGTGAATTCCCCGATCGCTCCAACAACCTGATTGATCGTTACCTAAACGACAAATTAGCTGCTTCGGAACTTAAGCCAACTACACCCTTAAATGACCGGCAGTTCCTAAGAAAACTGAGCCTTGATACCACGGGTACCATTCCATCTCCTGAAGTGGTTTCGCGACTACTGAAAAATGAAACTGAAACACGTAGGCAGGATTGGATAGATTTCTTCCTCTCTCAAGATGCGTGGGCCGATCATTGGGTAAGTTACTGGCAGGATGTTCTGGCGGAGAACCCCAATATCGTAAATCCAACACTGAACAACACTGGGCCATTCAGGCTCTGGATTTATGAAGCATTACTTGATAATCGACCAATTGATCAAATGGTAACGCAACTGATCATGATGGAAGGCAGCAAGTATTTTGGTGGTCCGGCCGGATTTGAATTGGCAACACAAAATGATGCGCCGATGGCGGCCAAAGCTCACGTGCTGACCCAGGCATTCTTAGGAGTGCAAATGAAATGTGCACGCTGCCATGATGCGCCATTCCATGAATCTACTCAGCAGGATTTATTCGAAATTGCAGCGATGCTGAAGCGTGGTCCACAGGTTGTGCCATCAACCAGCAGTGTTCCATTGGAGGGGATCAACCCTGAAGATCTCGCTGTTACGATATCCGTAAAACCAGGTACGAGTATCCAATCACATTGGCCGCTAGAAGACCTTGCATCGGATCGATTGCCCGCTGAATTAGTACGTTACAAAGAAGATTCACGGGCTCAGCTTGCACGACTTATCACTCAACCACTGAATATTCGGTTCAGCCAGGTGATCGTAAATCGGATGTGGAAAAAGCTTATTGGTTATGGTCTGCGGGAACCAATTGATGATTGGCAGGACTCCAGCAGCAGTCACCCCCACTTACTAGACTTCCTGGCAAGAGAACTTGCTGGAAACGGATATGATCTCAAACATCTTGCTCGAACCATATTCGTATCAGATTTATACCAGCGAACCAGCACCGACCTTGTAATGGATGAAGACGGCCACTCACTGTTTGCAGGACCGGTTACAAGGCGATTGAGCGCTGAGCAACTCGTAGATTCACTGTTTAGCAGCAGTGGTCAACCATTTGATGCTGGTGCCATGAGCGTGGATATCGACGGCGCTCGACGTGTGACCAACTCGTTGCACCTCGGGTTTCCAAGACGAGCCTGGCAATTCTCGGACACATCCAACGAACGCGACCGTCCTAGCCTGACCCTGCCCTTCGCCCAACCCTTCGTAACAGTGATGGAGCTATTTGGCTGGAACGGCGCTCGCCAAAGCCCGATTAGCCAGCGGCAAGATGAAATGAATGTGCTTCAACCGGCAATCCTGCATAATGGAATCCTCGCCCAACAGATTACAACGCTAACGGTGGACAGTAACTTTACTAGAATTGCTCTGCAGTCTGAGACTGTAAACGAATTGCTCGATTCAACATTCCAGCACATCCTTGGACGGACACCATCAATCGCAGAACGTGACCTTATCTCAACACTTGTTGCTGATGGGTTTGAATCCCGTGTTGTTGAGTTAACGTCGACAGAACGAGAGGAGATGGTCTATCCGGATCCAGCACCTAGAAATTTAATCTCGTGGTCCAATCACAATAGTAAAGATGCGAACTCGGTAAAGCTCGAGCTTCGTAAATACGTAAAGGCCGGACCAAAGCCAACTCCTGAGCTGAATCCTCAATGGCGGACTCAAATGGAAGATCTGGTTTGGGCCTTATACAATTCACCCGAGTTTGTCTTTTCACCCTAATGGGAATACAACGTGACAATCACTAATCCATCCAGGCGACAGTTTATGGCTACCGCAGGCGCAGCAGGAGCACTTGCTGCACTCGACGTGTCGCAGGCTCAGGAAGAGTCGCCTTTTGGCTTCGCTCCGGGGAAGGCTGAACACTGTATTATGATTTGGCTTGGTGGAGGTGCCTGTCACATCGATACCTGGGATCCCAAGCGGCAGGGAGACCCTGCAACCAGAAAACCCGGATCAGACTACGCTGCAATTGATACCGCCGTCGATGGCACACAAGTATGTGAACATCTGGAAAAATGCGCATCGGTCTTAGATCGCATGAACATCGTCCGCACTACGTATCACGAACTTATTGATGAGCACGCCATTGCTACCAACATGATGCACACCGGACGACATGTCTCAGGTACGGTTACATACCCCTCGATCGGATCACTGATGACGTATCACAAAGGGGCAGTGAATGAATCGGCACCACCGTATGTCTTAATCGGTTACCCAACCGTTTCAAGAAATGCTGGATTCCTTGGGTCCAAACACGGTTTTGTATATCTAACTGATACGAGAGAGGGTCCAAGTGGTTTGGCACGTCCAGCTACCATCACTAATCAACGACAGAAGCGACGTGAAGATGCACTTAAAGCTCTTCGAGATTCGTTCCTGAATAAGCAACCGTCAAAGGTGATCCAGCAATATGACGGCGCTATCGGCCAGGCACTCAAGCTCGCTAGCCCAGACTTCATGTCCGCATTCAAGTTGGAAAATGAACCTGACGCGCTTCGTGAACAATATGGTGGTGAGTTCGGACAACGATGCTTATTGTCCCGTAGACTTGTCGAGCGTGGTGTGAGGTTTATCGAGGTTTCACATAATCTAAACTTCGTAAATGGGACTGGATGGGACACTCATAACGCCGGTCAAGATGCTCAACACCTGCTAATTCGTGAGCTCGATAGTGCACTCTCGTCCCTCGTTATGGATCTGGAAAGTAAGAAACTACTGGATAAGACGCTGATTTGTGTTGCCACTGAATTCGGTCGACCGGCTGCATTTGATGGTGGTGGTGGACGTGGCCACCACTCCAAATGTTTTAGTACTGTCTTAGCCGGAGGCGGACTCCAAAATGGGCGCACCATTGGTGTCACAGATGAGCTTGGCATGAAAACACTTGAACAGCCTGTTTCCGTTCCTGACCTTCATGCGTCCATGCACTTTGCCCTTGGAATTAATCCAAGGAAGCTAGTATTTGATGATGATCGCCCTATCCCGACAACAGATATGGGCACTCCTGTACGTGACTTATTTGTCTAAGCCACTGAACTTACTCGCGTTTTACAGCGGTTTTATAGATCACTGCTGATGAATTCTGCCGCTTGGTGTTTGTGCACGTAACTGATTTCTGAAAAATCCCGATAATCTCTAACCAAGTCGGCGTTCTAGGTCGATTCGCATACCTACGGTACTTCACACATACCGTGAACAACTTATCTACGGAAGATGCGTTCACCGTTTGCAATTTTGGGTCAATCGCAGACATCAGCTACTCCGTGACGCGCAACGGCAAGCAAAAAGTATTAAAAATCGTGTACACGGAGAGCGTCTCCGGTGCGCGCACACCGCGACGTCTGGGGAGCCAGACGGCTGCATGATAATTGTACGCCTGTCTGTCATGGAGGAATGTATGGCATCTAAGGTACCTGAAGAGGTTCTTAAGCTCTGGAAGAGCTACAAGACAAAGCCCACCACTGAATTGCGCAACCGGTTGATGACTCAATATCATCCGCTAGTGAAATATCACGGTGAACGGGTTTGGGCTAGACTTCCAGATGGTGTGGAGCTCGATGACCTGATCTCTGCCGGAGTGTTTGGACTCATGGATGCGATTGACGCATTCGATTTAACGCGTGGCGTTAAATTCGAAACCTATTGCGTGCCGCGTATCCGTGGAGCCATGCTCGATGAACTGAGAAGTATGGACTGGGTTCCACGCCTGGTGCGAAGTAAAGCGACCAAGCTCAATAACGCAACGAAAAAAATGGAAGATAAGCTGGGACGACCGGCAACTCCACAGGAACTGGCCGAGTTCATGGAACTTACCGTTCCCGAACTTGAAAAGATGATGCGGGATGCGAACGCTGTTAGCCTGATCAGCCTAAATAAAAAGTGGTATCAGACAGACAGTGAAAAGGATGTCAGCGAAATTGATATTCTCGATGATAAGAAGGGCGAAGATCCCACCACACGTGGTCAGAAATATGATCTGCTGCGACTGGTAACTAAAGGACTCAACCGTAACGAACGGCTAATTATCATCCTCTATTACTATGAAGAAATGACTATGAAAGAGATTGGTGCAACGCTTGACCTGAGTGAAAGCCGGGTGAGCCAAATGCACAGTAGCCTCGTTCAGCGACTGCAGGGGCAACTCGGTGACAGGCGTGGAGAATTTGCGGCGTAATCCACGTCAATCCCAAGACCGATCCTGCTGAAAAAGAAGGGCCATCCGGAATACCGGATGGCCCTTTTGCTATGCCTGACTTTTAGGCCGTATCGTTAGGCCAGATTGTAATAAGTGTTATTCACCGGTTTCGGCAAAGAACAGGCTAAATCCACCACCGCCGCCACCAATCTTATCAGTGTTGTAGATGTAATTGGCATCCAGTGCTTTTTCGATCTGTTCACCAAGTTCAACCATGTGAGCGGACGTATACGGATCAAGATTCTCTCCGTTATTCTCAACATAGGTTGCAACCTTAGCAGCAATCGCTCGCAATTGAGCACGTGACAGATTTGAAATCGGCTTGAATGACTCATTGCTTCCACGACTAGCCATGGAGAGATCAATCAGGCGTTTCACATGTTCACGCTGAAGGTTTCTGCGAAGGCTGGAGATTATCGGCTTACGTGCCGTACCTTTCTCTGCGACTTCTGCATCTAACTCACCCCAGATTCCGGCTGTTACCGTGTCGAGTAATTCCGGTAATGTGAACGCATCTTCATCTTCTGGAACACGAAGCTCGTTATCAAAGACGCGTCGCAATGTTGTTGGTGTAAGCACTGACGTCAAAGCTGATGCCTGAATAGCCATGACACGGTCATGAATTGGCCAGTCATAGTCACGTGCGTAACTCCGACGCGATTCGCCAGACCACTTTTCAACCGACATGTACTTTAGAATCTCTGGGCTCAATCCATAGGCTGAATCTTGGAATGCATTATCGATAATGAATTTCAGTGCTTCACGCTGCTTTTCAGCTGAAACAACCGTAAGCGGAGCACGATCACCTGGGTCACCTTTCTTATCACGGACAACGTGAATACCACCAAGCCAGTTGGCCATCATGCTGATCGCACGTGATTGCATACCAAGTGTTATCTCGTAACCACGACGTGCTTTGCCCCAGCTTTCGCCTTTACCTACAAAGTGGTCAGTGAGATGGCCTCGATGTAAATTTGCAAGCTTCACTCTTTCATTCGCATATTTGATGGGCTCTTTTCCGAAATCGTAAATGCGTGCGAGAGGATCCGGACCATCGAGATCTTCGTCCGTTGCATAAGCTAACTCCGGTTCGTTTACACGCTTGAGTATCGAAGAAAGGTCGTTTGTAAATGAATAGCCATATTCCACTGCCCAATAGTCATATGGTCCAAGTCCAATCATGTTGTAGTCACCTTGAGCATCACCAGCTTCAACTCGGAAGTTAGTTCCGACGTAGTCCATTACACTTCCAGCATTTGGTTTGCCATGTGCATCCTTTGAATTAACTTCGTCCAGGGAGTAGACAGATGATGCCTTGAAGTTGTGACGAAGACCAATCGTGTGCCCAACTTCGTGAGCGACAACGTGAGCTAGCTGTGGCCCGATATATGATTCAGGCATACCGTCAATAATGACCACTTCGGGCTTCTCTTCCTTCTCTTCCTTCTCTTCCTTCTCTTCCTTCTCTTCCTTCTCTTCCTTCTCCTCCTTTTCTTCCTTTTCGTCGTCTTTATCAGCGTCATCGCCCTCTTTTGCTTCTTCCTGAAGAGCTCGATTGAATTGCATGGAATACATCATCCGCATCATGGCAACGTCCATCGATAAACCTTCAGCCGCCATGCAACCACCATTGATCTGGCTAACGCGGCCAACCAACCCGTCATACTTGTCGTCACCTAGGAGAGTGTTATCGACAGTTGCAAACGGGTGCCCGCTAAATGGCAGTTGAGCCTTCTCGACTAATTCCCGACGTACGCGTTCGCGGTCACCAGGATGAGCAAATCTTACACGAGGATCCCAGTCTGGGTGTTTGGCTAGCCAGGCCAAAGTTTCAGCGCTGTAGCCTTCCATCGCGATCTTTGGAAGTAGTTTGTCGAATTCATATTCGAAATAGCGGATCCAGCCATCCGTAAGGATAATATCCGCATCTAAAATCTCGCCAGTCATCGGATTAACACGACTCGGACCAATTGCTGTCCCTTCATCATTATTTAACCAACGCACAAAGTTATAGCGAACATCTTCTGGATCCTTGTCCATGTGTGCACCTGTTTGAGCGTCCTGATAGTAAACCTCAATCGCATTTGAGATTCCGACCTTTTCAAATGCGTCATTCCAGTACAACACACCTTCTCGAACCCATCGTCGATAACGAACTGGTGTTGTGTGTTCGATATAGAAAACAATTGGGTTTTTCGGTGGACTCACCTTTAGCGATGGATCCCGTTTCTCAAGATGCCAGCGGTTGATAAAACGCACATTGGTTTCATCATCAGAGTATTTTCCATAGTCACTATAGATCGTTGTGAAGTATCCAACTCGTGCATCTGCTTTACGTGGTTTATAAGTTGACTTCATCGGCAACTCACTAATGCTGTAGTGAAGTGACTGTAGCTTGCCACTCGCCGAGGGAATCTCAAATGCTACTTCGATGTTCTCCGGAAATGCCTTGGCAACCTGAATAGCGAAAATTCCAACATGCTCGCGATTGATCGCACTTAGGCCAAAGAACTTCGTCGCCTTGCCGACGAGCAAGTAGTCAAGATCGATGATAGGTCCACCACCTGGCCCGATTGTGACAATTGGTACGTTTAGAATTACTGAGTCGGTAAAGAGTCTCTTGATGGATGATACCGATTCCGGTTCACCACTGGAGCGAATATCTAATTCAGGTGCTATCAACGCCAGTTTTTTGTCATATCGTCGCCAGTACACCAGTTGATCATTCCCCTGTAACCCGGCACGTTTGTCACCACTAGCCTGCGTTAATGCAATGAAGTACTTCTTCGCCATGTAATTTGGAGGAAGCTCAGCAAAAATCTGGTTATCCTTTTTGCGGACGTACAACGTGTATAAGCTCCTTACACCATCAGCAGTCGATACGACTTTGTCATATCCCTTTAGAACTTCCGTAAACGGTGGAAATTCGGGTTTTGGTGGCGACGGAGCATCCTGAGCTTGGATGCTTGGTGAGATTAGAACTGCAATGACAAGTACAAGTGTTCTGGTAAGACGCATCATCTTCCGCTTTACCTCCGTCCACAATGTGGAGTCGTTCGGATTAATTGAGTTGGCGACCCGTGCAATCAATGCATAAGTGCCTGTTGAATTGTCGTGCTTTGTAAAACAGCGTACACGGCTGATAGCTTTTAGATTAATTACTATCAACACTCTGTGAATATTTAACGATTGGGTAATTTAGCTAAGATAGCACAGAATTATAGCCGTGCCGCTACCCGCGCCCGTAAATTCCTTATAACCCTACGCTTGGCTCGCAATTGACGGTGTAGAAAGAGCTGACCCATTTAGTCGATACGACGAATATATGCAAAGTAAGCACCGCGTTGCTTACCATTTTCAAGTGTGAACAAGCTCTCCAAATCTGCCGGACCCTTAGGCAGTTCCACCTCAAAAACTACCTTAACCTGATCCGCCGTGACTTCGACCTCTTTACTGTAATCACCAATCTTTATCGATGCCTTTATGGCCTCTAGTGGTTTCTCTTCCTGTCTTGGCCAACGTCGCAACTCGATCTGATATTTACCTGACGCGGTAACGTCCACAGCCCAGTAACCGGTACCCATGGTTCCATTGCGTACGTGGTTTTGGTGCCAGGGAGTACTATTGCCGGTCGTGTGCCAATCATGTGAATGGAGAAGCGACTCTGGTTCATCATGGCTCCCAAGTCCTATCCTGACGAAGTCATCAAAAACGGTGGACAGGCCTGTCCACCAATTCTCGTATTCCTGCTGTAGCTGTTTAACAACTTCCGGATGCTCTTCACTCACATCCTGTTGCTGGCCGGGGTCTGCCTTAATGTCGAACAACTCTTTGCCATTTACGAGCCGCCATTGCGACGTCATCACGCTGCACTTACGTAGCTTTTGTGGGTATTCGACACGTTGGGAGTGCACTAGGATTGTGCGATCTTGCAGCACTTTGTTATTACCAGCAAGCGCACGTGCCAGGCTTACTCCATCGCGAGACTTCGATGCCTTGTCTTTTATGTCGCATAGGTCTGTGAGTGTTGGAAGTACATCAATATGTGCGGATAGCTGATTGACGTCGCGACCGCCTTCCAGCTTTCCGTCAGGCCAGCGGATGAAAAATGGCACACGGTGTCCACCGTCATATTCGGATCCTTTTCCACCACGCATACCACTATTAAAGCCGGGCCATTTTGCATTTTTGGGCGCCCGCCAACCCGCTGCCGAACCATTGTCCGTCATGAAGATGAGAATCGTGTTATTGGCCAAACCCAGATCGTGTAGCTCTTTGTCGAGTCGGCCCACGTTTTCGTCGATGTTGGTAATCATGCCGTAGAAGTTGGCCATCGGCTGTGCAACACCTTTTTCCTCGTATGGCTTGGAGTATTTCTCGTCTACTAGGTAAGGTCCGTGAGGAGCATTCGTCGACAGGTACACAAAAAACGGCTCGTCTTTATGTTCGCGGATATAGTCGATTGCATTATCAAACCAAACGTCAGTGCAATAACCTTCTGTTGCCTCCGGTTTAGCATTACGCCAATACGTGTCATCAAAGTAGTCATTTCCCCAATAATCCGGACCCTGACCTACTCCACCACCCCCGTGATTAAAGGCAAATGAGAATCCTTGATCAAGCGGTCGTAGTGGGTAGTTGTCACCAAGATGCCACTTACCAAACATTCCTGTTTGGTAACCGTTCGCCTGAAAGACCTCAGCCACCGTCCACTCATGTGTGCTCATGAGAGAACGCCCCATAATGGTGTGCCAGACTCCAGTGCGAGTTGAATACCGACCGCTCATCAACGCACTCCGGGTCGGACTACATGTTGGATCTACGTGGAAATCCGTTAGGTGCACACTCTGCTTATACAAGGCATCCAGAGAAGGAGTTTGGATCATCTCATTTCCATGAACTCCAACGTCTCCATACCCCTGATCATCCGTAATGATCAAAACCACGTTAGGTTTTGCAGCCTGCAGGCCACTCACAAAAAGAAGAATGAAAGTGAGAATAGCGCTGAATAACGGCAGACGTTTCATATTTGATTTCCACAAAGTGTAGTCGTCTTAAAGGCCTAAAACACAGATTTTGCTGTCTGTGTTTTAGGTGTAATGATACTGATTGCTAGTATGGCGCGTTTTTTTATACGCGACTAGTCATCCGAATTCAGAAGGCCGGAACGCATCAGAAAATAGAGAAGCAGTAGCAAGGTGTTCACGACAGCCGCGACATATGTCAGTGCAGCAGCGTTTAGAACCTTAGAGACACCTTCACGTTCCTCTAGAGCGATGATTCCAGCGTTTTCCAATTCCACCTTGGCTCGGCTCGATGCATCAAATTCCACTGGAAGTGTTACTACTTGAAACAACAAAACCAACGAGAATAATCCGGCACCAATTAGTACGACGCCACTTGCCTGCATGATTAAGCCAATCAACATGACGAAGTAACCGATGTTGGATCCAAATCCGGCCAACGGCACGAGTGAACTGCGAAGCGAAAGTGGTGCGTAGCCCTTGGCATGCTGTAACGCATGACCAGCTTCGTGAGCTGCAACGCTCACCGCCGCCACAGAACTTCCAACATAATTCTCATGTGATAACCGAAGAGTTTTAGTTCTCGGGTCGTAATGATCTGATAGAAATCCTCGGCTTTGCTCAATGGTCACATCAGTGATGCCGGCTCGTTCCATGACAATTTGAGCAGCTTGAGCACCTGTGATACGAGATCTGGTCATGCGACGCGAATACTTCGCGAATCTGGATTTCACCAGCAGGCTCGCACCGCCAGCAATTACTAGCCCGGGAATGAGAACCATGACCACATACACAGGATCTATAAAAAAGAACCCCATTAATGCCAAACTGCTCATATCAATCTCCTGTTTGAGTACACGTCCTATTCTAGCGCTGGATTAATCCACGGTGCAAATAAAACAGCTAATGGACTACCTCGTTGATATCCTAAGCTAGTTGACACTAATGGCAATGCGTCTTGACTGTGCAGACTCTTTCTTGGGAAGTGTGACTTTCAATACGCCATTGTTCATCTCTGCGGCAATCTTCTCAATTTCTACTGTATCGTCAACGGTGAATAGACGGCGATAACCCTCTGGCAATGAATTCCCGAGGACAACCCGTTTAGAGTTATGAATGAAAGCAACCGGAGCACTGATACTCAATTCACCATTGGCACATGTCAATTCCACCGTGTGCTTTTGCACGCCGGGCATATCTGCAATGAGATGGAATTCGGTATCCAACTCAAGGATATCCACGCGTGGCGACACATAATTCGCGCGATCCGATGGTTGCGTTTTGGTGGTTGTTTCTTTGGATTTCGTCATGACTTATTACTCCTCGATTGGTTATGAGATCATCGTTAGACGATGTGAGATCACCTATTGGATAGACCTAGTTCACTTCGATAGATCGGTGTTGTAGTTCTGGCCTTTTTGAAACGGATACATGCAGTAATCCATCTCGAAGTTCAGCATCGATCTGCTCTCGATCTACGTCATTTGGCAAGTCAAAACTGTGACAAATATCTCCAAATGCGCGTTCGTGTCGGTGAAGAATCACATCTTCTGACTCTCGTTTTCGATGTGCTTTTATGATGAGTTGGTTATCAGTGTCCACTTCCAACTCAATTGCATCTTTGGCGATACCAGGCATAGCCATTTCTATGATATAGCCAGTTTGGTCTTCGAGAATTCGCACAGCAGAAATGTCATCGGCATGCCGTCGACTACCACTCGATGACAAAAGCCCACCAAAGACCTGTTGCATTTCATCACGCAACGAGTGCATTTCGCTTTGCAGTGCTGTCCAGGGATCGTTCCATTTAATCAACATGACATTCTCCTCTCATTTCAAATTGCCAACTTGGCTCACGCTCAAGTTCTGACCAACCAAAATGCAATCGTCATGCCAAATTCATAGACAGTCCATGTTCTCCCCGCCATCAAGCGTGCTTAATCATAGACACCCACTTTTTATTTTTAACAAAAACAGCTTGTTTTCAGTCATTTTTAATCCAGAGAACTCAATTTATGCCTGCCTTAGATAATTCTCGAAAGAAGTCTAAGCCTCTATTTAGATTCAAACTTGCGATCGACTTAAAATGCCAAATTGGCATTTATATGCTTTTTTGGCATTATCAAAGGTGGTATATAATACCCCCCTTTAAGAGTTATTATTAAATTGATAAATTCGAATACAAAGTAGGTGTCTATGATTTAGCGGGG
>MDTE01017390.1_pt1 | contig 21160 bp, 16 predicted proteins | sample 811231 | NCBI WGS metagenome assembly MDTE01 (sample SAMN05326651, study PRJNA326480) | marine metagenome | isolation source: seawater | place: Indian Ocean: Red Sea | collected 2010
CCCTTGGAGTGGCTTGCCAGGCAGGAAGAATGGCATCGGCGAGCGCATACGCCTCTTCCGGAGACCCTGGGGCATAGACCGTGGAATAACTCTCAGGGGGATCCTCATGACCCAAAATCATTCGCTCAACGGTCGGGTTGGATCGACAAGCTTTTTGGTAAAGTTCGGGTAATGCATCGCCTTGCTCCTTGAACCACGCACTGAGGAGGCGTCCCCACGCCAAAGATGCGCATGAGGATTCCTTATTCCCTTTTTCCATCAGGTGCTCGGCTTTGGTGACCTCTCCCATTTGGAGATATGCCCACAGAAGACACTCCACGATGGGAAGGTGATGAGATGGGTCCAGAGAACGCAAACGTTCCCAAAGATCCACTGCAGCTTTCGGGTTGCCCTGGTAAAGATACTCTTCGGCCAAGCGATGACCCACACGCAAGTAAGCGCGCTTGTCGGAATCTTCCCAATAGGGCCTCGCAGCATCTGATTTCTTGCAAAGGTCAAGTTTTCGGTCGGCCAATTGCATCATCAGCGAAAGCACCGGAAGTTGATACCTATCTTCCAGACCCCAACCATCCAGCAATTCGAGATGACATTCCAAATTGCCCGGATCCTGATCGACTGCTTCGAGCAGGCAATCCAGTGCCTGCTGATCGTCTTCTCGTTGATGAAAGGTATCCAGTGCTTTCTGAGCCTGCAATGCCGCTGCCTCACTAACCTCGGAAGGGGAGTCCCATTCCCGCTGCAACAAAGCGATGACGGGGTGCTCCTGCATCCCCTCAGAATCATCAGGCACGAACTTACCTGGATCGACAGTCTCACTCATGAAATTGGAAGACCTCGAAGAATCACTTGGAAACCCAACATGCGGCTCGGCCTGAATGCCGGGTGCTTGATCCGCAGGTCGAAACCTTACCTTGCGGGAGTCAGGTCCACTTTACGAAAGCGAATGGGGCCGTGGTCGCCCTGAATCATGAGGGGACCTGGCTGTCCCTCTCTACTATCCAAAGCGCCCCCGGTGATCCCGGGAATATTTTGTTTCGAAATGATTTCGACCCCATTGAATTTCAAAGTTAATTGCTGCCCGATCAGGGTGATTTCCATTTCCTGCCACTCACCGGCTTTGCGCGCTGCATTGAGATGAGGGGTGAGGAACCCATAGACCCCACCAATAAGATGACTGTCGGGGCTCATGCCGTAATTATCCTCAATTTGAATTTCATGCCTGCCCCGAAGATACAATCCACTGTTGCTTCCGTCAGGATAAACAAATTCGACATTCAATTTAAAATCCCCGAAACTTTGAATGCTGACCAAATCATTCCCAGGCCTTTCATTGATCAAATGGCCGTCTTGCACCACCCACCCATTGGGAAGGTCGGGATGACGCACGCCCCAATTTGTCAGATCCTTACCGTTGAATAAACGAATGCGCTTACCCCATCGAACTTTTCCCTCTGGTTGGTCTCCCAAAGCGGGAGCTCGCACGGCAGTCCATGAAACAGGCTGCCCTGCATCATTGGTGGTCATACCCACCAAGCCCTCATCCTGAAGGCGTCCTTCAAAAAGGATGTCTGAGGTTCGTTTCTCCCATTGGGGTGGCAGGCTAAAGGCAAACGCCCCTGCTTTAGCATCGAATTGTATCTGGGCAATGGGCCGGGCACTCCCAAACTGTCCCACATACCGCCCAACCAAGGTGCGGTAACCCGAGAGAGAAATCTCAAGCCAGGAGGGATAGACCTGTTCACCGTCTTTGACCGTCAAATCCCAGCGCCCGATCAAAGCCGGAGGTTCGATCTTGACGAACGGGTCGTTGCCCTCAGCCCCAAGAAGGCAGGAAGCGACACCAACATGGATCGCGAGCAACATCAGTGGAAAACGATAGACATTCATGATGGGAATATTGGAAAGGTTTTCTGGCTTCAGGGCAATGCGATTGTTGGATTGGGTTGATTGTCTCGATGCCAATTGAGCATCCAGAGACCCGGCACCGATACCCGCTTGGCATGTCCATCGACAAAACTCAGGTTGATCCCGTTACCGTGACGCTCCAACGCGAAGCGGCCCATGAATTTGCCCTTGGCATGTGGAAAACTTCCGTTGCCATACCCTCCCCCTTTCAGGTCCGGAGGCATTTGATCACCCCCATCCGGCCAAGACCCTACCCAGACCGAATCTCCGTAGGCAGGGACATCTGCTGGTGCCGTCGAAAACTGGCTGTAATATTGAGTGGAGGGGAAATCCTTGAGGTAAACGCCCTGATTATCAAGCCACAGGTTCATGCCATAGCTGCCTTCGGTTTGCAGGGATCGCCAGGTAGTCGTTGCTGAGCCCCACCAACGATCCTCCGGTTTAGGATTGGGTTCTGGGCGTTTGGTCGACGGGCACACCAGAATGCGCATCACCCCGCCTGACAAATCATGGGGGCGCTTCTTGTAAGCATCATCCCCCATGTAAGGTGCAATCTGGTGAAACCAGTATTCCCCTACCGCATGAGCCACGGGAGGGACATGATCTTGATGATCATCCGCATAAAAGCGCGTAGCCAGGCTTATCTGCCTGAGACTACTCAGGCAAAGTGTTTCCTTCGCCTTTGCCTTAGCCTTGGAGAGGGCCGGCAGCAGCATGCCTGCCAGGATGGCAATGATGGCAATGACCACAAGCAACTCGATGAGAGTGAAAGCGCGCGACTTGCCTGAAGCATGATGAGAGAAGTTCATGAAGTTCATTTGGAAAACGCTTCCACCTTAGCACCCGAAGAATGAAACACCATGACAAAACCCGTGGCTTAACTAGACCCCTTGAGATCGCATCGAATACGGAGAACCGCCTGGTCAAATAGATCGTCCCACACCCTCGGTAGCCCCATGGAGAGAAGGGTTCGAAACAGAATCTCATAAACTTGCCACCGCCCAATCTTGGGCGGTGGACTGTGCGGGCCAGGGGGCGCGGTCAACCTGGCAAGTGTCATCACGCCAAACAACAGAGGCCAAGCACACGCCAAACGTACCCGACACCAATGCATGGGAAGTGCTTTCAAGTATCGCCAACCATCTTCCAGACATGAGAGGGCCTCAAGTACCCATTGTCGCCACAGTTCCACGAAAGCTTCGGGGTAAGCATCTGACTCCCTGCCAGGTCTCCAACCAGTGGGGAGCCAAAGGTCCTCGGGAAGGTAGCATCGGCCCGAGGTAAGGTCGGAACGAAAATCGCGCAAGATGTTCACCCACTGCAGCCCCTGGCCAAAACGCACCCCCAAAGCTTCGATTTGCTGATTCTCCATGGCAGGAGAGCCACTCAAGTGACGAAGGCACATGCGCGTCCAAAAGGCCCCAACGCAGCCGGCCACTAAATAGGTGTATTCCCTGAGTTCACCCATTTCCTTGAGACTTTGGATCGCTGGCGTCGAACAGGCTGAAAAGCGCCGAAGATCCCATTTCTGGCCCCTGAGAATGATCTGAATGACTTCCTGAATGTGAAGACGGTCTTCGAGATCACAGGCCCAATAACCATGGACCACAGACTGTATCGACCGCAGCAGCTCTTTTTCCCCAGCATGGGGATGCGCTTCGACTCTCAGTTGAGCAGTGATCTCTGATACAGGGTGTTGCTGAGAAAGAAGTAGGCTCTCAAAGCTCTCCAACCACTTGACCCGATCCGTTTTTGCGATCACCTGACTATCGGCAACGGTATCGGAGATGCGGGCCAACAAATAGGCAAGACAAATGGGCTCACGCAACTGACGGGGCAAAATGCGAAGCGTCAGATAAAAGGATCGAGAGACTCGGGGAAGAATTTCTTGATAGACCAGGCAAAGCTGAGGGTTGGCCGGCGGTTTTTTCAATGCGATGACCTCCAGAGGCGAAGCGATTGGGGAGCATTCACCGGCAAGCAAACCTGTTACTTGAGTTGCTTTTTCCAGAAGTTGAGCTGCTTGCGCACTTCCTTGACTCCGGGTGAACCTGTCATGCACCGGCGACTCATGGCCCGGACGGGATCAAAGACTTCCAGGGATGTTCGATTGAAACGCGCATCAATTTTTTTCAGCTCCGACACCTTCAGTTGATTGATCGCACATCCCTTGGATTCTGCCAGCCCAACCACAGCACCCACCAGGTGATGAGCCTCTCGAAATGGGACTCCTTGCTCCACCAACCAGTCAGCCAAATCCGTTGCCAGAAGGGCTGGATCGGATGCCGCACGTTCACAGACCTCTGCATCCACCTCAGTGTGGCGTATCATGCCTGCCATGATCCGCAGAGAAGCCCTCAGAGTATCCAGCGTGTCGAAAAGGGGCTGCTTGTCTTCCTGCATGTCTCGATTGTAAGTCATGGGCAAGCCTTTGAGCATGGTCAGCAGGGCCATCAAATTACCCACGACTCGGCCCGATTTGCCGCGCGTAAGTTCTGCCATATCCGGGTTTTTCTTTTGCGGCATCAGGGAAGAACCCGTGGTGTAGGCGTCGGAAATTTGTATGAAGGCAAACTCTGCACTGGACCACAAAATCAAATCCTCAGCCATGCGCGATAAGTGAATGGCACACAAAGCTGCCGATGCACAACACTCCACCATGTAATCACGGTCACTCACGGCATCCATGGAATTACGGGTGACTTGGGGCTGATCCTCCACATCCACAAAACCCAATTCCCTGGCAACCATTTCTCGATTGAGTTTGAGCGTTGAGCCAGCCAAGGCACCACTCCCAAGAGGGCAGATATTGACACGATCAAAGGCATCTCTGAAACGCTGCTTGTCTCGCTCCAACATTTCCACATAGGCCAGCAGATGATGCGCCATGAAGACGGGTTGGGCTCGCTGGAGGTGGGTGTAACCAGGAATCAGGACTTTTTGATATTTTTGCCCCATGTGCACTAGCGAGGACTGCAGGGCGCGCAACTCACCGATGAGATCTACCAATTCATCCCGTACCCACATGCGCATGTCCAGGGCCACCTGATCATTGCGGGAGCGTGCGGTATGAAGCTTGGCACCCGCAGAAACCTTCTTGGTCAAGGCGGCCTCAATATTCATGTGCACATCTTCCAGCTCCTGGCTCCACTCAAAGCGCCCTTGCTGAATATCTTCTCCAATTTCTTCCAATCCCGAAACAATCGCAGCGCATTCTGCCTTACTGAGGATTCCTATGGAGTACAACATGCGCGCATGGGCCATGGAACCAATGATGTCGTGCTTCCACAGCCGCTGATCAAAGGAAACCGATTCAGAGAATACTTGAACTTCCTTGGCGGGCCCTTCGGAAAATCGACCACTGCGGCTGACGGTTTTGGATGGTTTGGCAGGACTCATGATCAGGCACCCACTTGTTTCTTGATCTCCTTGAGTTGGGTGAACTCTGGTTTGACTTTGTAATGATCATCCAGTGGATAGCAACCACTGATCAATCCATTCCTGGGTGCGGTGGTGCAATCACTGAAAGTTCGGCAGATCAAGCGCGGACTCAAATCACCTTGGGTCGTCGCATCATGAAGGATGTGAGGATAGCTCAAGGTGACACGCCCCAGGCCCACCATGTCCGTCCACTCCTCGCGAATATTGTGCTGAGCCACATGCGGGAGATACTCCTGAAGGTAGCTGTAAGCTGTCCCGATAAGCACCATGTGATCTGGAGCGTGATTCCTTAGTTGTCGGACGACCTGAATCTGGCGATCGACATCCACCAACGGGTCGTGAGCAGGTTGATAACCGTCGGAAGGAGGATAGGACGCCGGACGCTGCATGTGCGGATTGTAATAGGGAGATCCAGCACTGATATTAAGACACTTTACTCCCAACTCGCTGCAAAGGTCTACAAACTGGAAGGTTTCCCGTAAGTCGTATTGAGTGGGATCATCGGGATTCACACCAAAGCCATAATGATAGGGCAGACAATGATCGTGGGCTTCAGGGATTCCGGGGCCCAGCTTGCCAGGAGATGATTTTTCAGGATCCGGTCGAAAGGGAACAAAATCATACGCACTGAGGCGAACACCCAGATCGATATCGTTGCCAGCATCTCGAATGCCATGGACAATCTCCCGCAAGATGCGGGTGCGATTCTCAAAAGACCCACCGTAAAGACCCGGTCGCGTATGCGCACCGAGAAATTCGTGCAAGAGGTATCCATGGCAATGTTTGATATCGACAAAATCAGCCCCTGCCTCACGTGCCACGCCAGCTGCCTCAACATAGCAACCAATCAGATCTTGAATGTCTTCATCACTCAAGACCTGTTCATCGGAATTCACTTGGAACTTGGCATCCAGAATGGGATGTCGGTAAGCCACTCGCGACTCCCATTTGGTTTTTTGGTTGGGGCGACAGAATCTTCCAGAATGCGTCAATTGAAAACCAATAACGAGGTCGTTGACCTGGCCGAAGGACTCTTTATGAGCTTGCGTCAAAATGCTGACCAGTTCGGCAAGTTGCTTTTCCCTGCCCTTTTCAATAATGAGTTGATTCGGGTTGGCTCGTCCATCGGCCCTGATGGCCATGGCTTCCCCTCCATAAATGAGCTTGGCTCCGCTCAATCCAAATCGCTTCCATCTTCTTCTCACTTCGTCCGTGGGATAACCATCCGTCGTTCCGTCCCATCCTTCCATGGGATGAATGGCCCATCGATTACCAATCGTTTTTCCTCCAATCGGCGTGTTGTTGACGGGTTGTCTCAACGGTGACTCATTGCCCTGAAGCAACACGTCATCACAACGAATATCCAAGCTCAATGAGCGCACATGCTCGCGAAAAGCCTCAGGTGTCTTAAGCGTTGGAATTCGAATCAGTTTGAAGGGATCGGACATGATGATGCAGGTAGATCAGAGCTAAGATGCATGCAAGCAGGAGAAAAATTTCAAATAAGGTTGGCGTTTGGCCATGCGCTGCACCAGCAAAGCACACTCACGAAGATGGTAATCCCCCCACATGGAACTTTCACCACAAGGAATTTTTTGTCCTCTGGGCACATGATCCCAACCATTTGGGCGATGGTAGATGGAGTGCAACAGCAATCCCTGGTGCTTGGGATCCACTGATAGATAAGGCTCCTCAAGCAGGGTGGAAAGAACGGTCAACCCTGCCTGGCAATACGTCTTGGCAGACTCTTTGTGCCCCTTGGATTGAAGGTAATTGCCTAGGCGAATCAATCCCTGTGCCGCAATGGCTGCCGCAGAGCTGTCCACGGGTTCCCATGGGTTGTAAGGATCCGACGGCTGATTCAGGTAGTCACCCAGATGATGCAAGTTGGGGGCACCCGTGTCCCACATCGGAATACCGTCAGTGCATGTATGCTCGAGATAAAAATCACAAGTGGCCATGGCTGCCTTGAGCATCATGGCCTCGATGGCTTTCTTGCCTCCATAGGGCCGAAGGACTCCATGGGATAGTGTATCGAAAAATTCAAGTTGTTCGGCATATCCGCACATGGCCCAGGCGAGCCCGCGGGTCCAAGTCGAGAAGGGCGCATACCCCTGCTGAGAATTGGGGCAACGATACCGCCCGTCTGTCACATTGAAGACACTTTCGTGGGCCGTCCGCCCTCGCACATCGTAATCATCCCTCCCCTCACCGTAATAAACGCCGTATTTGGCTGTCGAACGGATGTGGTGGACGAGCCGCTCCAACAGGGAAATCGGTTGATCATTCTCTCCCATGAGGACATGCCCGAGGCCGTGAGCAACCCCCAGGGCCCGCATCGAGCGAATGGTATCTATGAAGAGCGAGTGTGGGCCATTGAAGGAGTGCACGTAGCCCTCTCCTCCAGCAATCGCGGTCCAACGCGATGCTTGGATGGCACCCGAAACCTTCAGAGCCAATTCATAAAAATGGCGTTCGAAATCGCGGTGTGGAATCCGCCCCTCCTTCATCAGACGTAGCAGATTACCATAGGTAGAGACATTGTTGAAGCCGTGGTCGTGAACCCCAATATGCGAAACGTGGGGCGCCATGTGTTCTACGGTGGCCACCCTTCCGATCTTCAGATAGGATTTCTGGTGGGTAGCATCGTATTGCAAAATGGCCGAACCATATTGGAACCCTTGAGTCCATTCGGTCCAACCCCGGGTCGTATAGCGCCCCCGCACCGTAAAGACAGGCGTACCTCGAGACGTCTTCCAAGTGCGGTTCAGGTCGTGGATCTTTCTGGCAGAAAGATCCCACATTCTTTCCAAAGCCGGTAAGAGCCTGGAGGGCGACAGCTTCTGATGAACTTGTATAGCCATGTTGGAGGAAGTATTGCAACCTATCCATGCCTCAAGCCAGAACCAACAGCATCGAAGGCGGGCCGGCCAGATTTACAAAAGACTGCGATTAAAAGGCACAAACGCAGCGATCGGCAATATTTTTAACCGGAAGGCTGCGCTCAGGAAGTCACGGATCCGGGCAGCGTGGACTTGCTCTCTGTTCACAGGTCATCGAGAGGTTTTGTGATAGGCCACATCCTTCTTTTGACTGATACACCAGAGATGTTTCCAGGTTCTCACAAAAATTTCTCCATCCGACATGGCATGGGTCGCGTTGCACATGGCATTGTCCAACGAATTGATCCGGATCAACTGAAACTGGGGTGAAGCCTGCAGTATAACCATTTCGGAGGATTGGTTCATGCAAAAGAGACGATCTCCGCAGCGAATCATGCTGGACCAGGAGGATGATTTGGGGCCTTTCCCACGAACCCGTTCCTCCCACATTACCTTGCCTGTGTTGCGCTCACGGCAGATGGCGATTCCACTGGTATTGATCATGTACAGATGATCTTCCGCCATGACCCCCGAGCCGACGTTGTTCCCATCGCCGATACTTTGCCAAACTTGATGAGACTGGGAAATATCACCCAGCCCTCCCGTTTTGACAGCAATAGAAGACCCCTTGTATCCCCCCATGGCTACAATGAGATCGCCCTCCTGGATGGGTGAGGTGTAGACCAAAGGGTTCAATCCATCGGCCCACCAGAGTTGCTTCCCATGGATGAGATCAAAAGCGATCAGTCGATTGGGAAAACTCATCACCAACTCCTGCCGATCTCCCACCTTCAGCGGAAGAGGGGTACTGAAGGAGCCTGTGATACCTTTTTCATTGCCACGGAAGCCATCAGTGCGCCCTTTTTGATCTGCAGCGGGTTCGTGAAAAACCCAGGAGGTCTTCCCAGTCTTGAGATCCAATGCATAAAGGGCAGCATCAGGACCCGGGCCGTGATAAATATACACATCATCCCCTTGAATTACCGGCGAAGAAGCATTTCCCCAAACATGCTGCTGAGGCCCGAGATCACGATGCCAAAGCAAGTTTCCCTGCATGTCGCACGCCACCACTCCAGCCGATCCAAAAGTCGCAATCACATGCATGCCATCACTCACCGGTGATGCTGCACAATAGGGATTTTGGGCGTGGGTGCTTTCATCTTGATCAAACTCAATGGCATGCTGCCACAAAAGTGTGCCTCGGCGGCGGTCAAAAGCCATGATCGATCGCCTTTTGGTTTCATCGATGGCCTGGGTGATAATAACCTTGCCCTGAGAGACAATTGGAGAACTGTTACCTCTATCAGGCAGGGGTATTTTCCAACGAATGTTTTGATCCTCGGACCACTCCAGAGGGTAGGCATCTTCTGGAGCAACACTATTGGAGTGAGGGCCGCGCCACTCAGGCCAGTCAGCAGCGTGGCAGTGGGTGGCAAGGCTTAGCAGCAGTAAAGACCATCTAACTTTCATCGGTATTAATCTATGGTGGAGGATGTTGATTAAGCTAGCCTCCAGGCCCAAGGCAGGCAAGACTCAAGGAGCCAGCCCATCGGAAGACCCTTTTCTTAGGTGAACAAGTGGCCAATGAGTGGTGAATAAACTCGGAATAACTCGAGATTGCTATCTCGGTGTGATTCCATTTTAAGATACCTCCCAAAGCGTCTCATGGAATCCAAACAGGAAAAACCCGATCTCAAGCATACTGAACGCAAGAAGCGACCCCGCAACGAAGTCAATCCTCTGGATCGATTGCCTCCTCACTCGGTGGAAGCTGAGCAGGGCGTCTTGGGCTGCGTCCTTCTCGACCCCACTGAAAACATTGGTCTATGCGTCGAGAAGTTCCGATCTGGATCGGATGTCTTTTATGATTTGCGACACCGAGTCCTCTTCGAATTGCTGGTCGAGCTTTTCGACAAAAAGCAACCTATCGATATCTTCACCCTCTCTCAGAGCTTGAGGGATCGCCAGCAACTCGATCACGTCGGCGGTCTGAGCTACCTGAATGACTTGATGGATAAGGCTCCATCAGGGCTCAACCTCCCCTACTACTTAGAAATTGTCCGGGAAAAGCATGTCCTCAGAAAAATGCTGCACACTTGCTCGGACATTGTAGGACGCGTTTTTGAAGAGCAGGACAATGTCGAAGCCCTCCTGGACACCGTTGAGCGCGATGTACTGGCGATCAGTGAGGAACGCTCGGAAAGCGCCGACCGATCCATCAAGGCCTTGGTTCGTGATGCGATTGGAACTCTGGAGACGTATCACAAAAACCAGGGAATGCTCACCGGGCTCTCCACGGGATTTCATGATCTAGACAAGATGACGCACGGCCTGCATGGAGGCGAAATGGTTGTGGTAGCCGCCCGACCCAGTATGGGCAAAACATCTCTTGCCATGAATATCGCCGAGCATGTGGCGCTGATTCAAAACGAACCCGTGGGTGTCTTCAGTCTGGAAATGACCGCCGAGTCGCTCATCCTACGCATGCTCTGCTCCCGAGCCAGGATCAATTTGAGAGCCGTTCGCGATGGTTTTTTTGCTGAGAGAGATTTTCCCAGGATCACTCAGGCAGCGACGGAAATGGCTAAAGCCCCCTTGTTTATCGACGATACCCCTGGCCTTTCCATTCTCCAGCTCAGAGCCAGAGCTCGCAGAATGGCCCAACAACACGGGATCAAACTCTTTGTCATTGACTACCTACAGCTGCTGAATTCTACTGCGCGACGAGCCGAAAATCGCCAACAGGAGATTTCGGATATTTCCAGTGGGGTCAAAGCCCTGGCCAAGGAATTAAGTGTGCCAGTCATTGTTCTCAGCCAGCTCAATCGAGAGCTGGAAAAGGATAAAAGCCGCAAGCCCAGAATGTCCGATTTGCGCGAATCCGGAGCGATTGAACAGGATGCGGACCTGATAGGTTTGCTTTACAAACCCAACCAAGGCGATGATGATGATGGGCCGGCATATGCTGAGCAGGAAGCCATCGGAGTGAACCTCTTAATTGCCAAGCAACGCAATGGCCCGACCGGCGACGTATGCTTAACCTTTTTCAAAGGATTTACCAGATTTGAGAACGCGGCGAAAATCAGTAATGAAGACATACCGCCGAGTGCCTAGGCACTTGCGCCGGCTTAAGCAACAATGGCCCGTTTGGGCATTTCTAGCATGCTGGCTGCCTCAAGTTGCCGGTCAGGACATTGCCTCCAACAAAACCATTGAGACGGTTCAGGTCCGTCACATCGGCCCCGAGCTGGTCAGCAACCAAATGGTTCTGAGCAATATACAAACCCGCTCGGGAGATAGCTTTTCCTCCGAACGTATCAATCTGGATGTCAAAAATTTGCTCGGAACAGGCTACTTCCGCAATGTCGATGTTTCCTGGGAGGTCAAAGACAGTGGCATCGACCTTGTCTATACGGTCCAAGGCAAACCCAAGCTCACCGAGATTCGCTTTGAAGGCAACGAAGAGATCAAAGAGAAACGTCTGACAAAGCAGGTGACTTCAAAGGTAGGAGAGCCTATCGATGAGAAGACCCTCTTCGAAGATGCCAAGGCCATACGTGAATATTATCAGAAAAAGGGCTTTCAAAACACCACCGTTGATTATGTGCCTCTCATCAACGAGGACCGAGGCCAAGGAAGCGTCACCTTCGAGATTGTCGAGGCGCCTAAAGTCAAGATCGACAAAGTTCTCTTCAAGGGCAACCAGGCGTTCAGCCAGAGAAAACTCAGAAAGGTCATCAAGACACGTAACCGCTGGGCTTTTTCCTGGCTGACCGGCAGCGGCATCTTCAAGGAGGATCAATTCGAGGAAGACAAGGAAAAACTCCGGCAACATTACTGGGAAAGCGGCTATGTGGATTTTACGATCAACGATCTGGAATTTTCCTACCCTGAAAAAAACAAGATGGTGATCGAAATCACCATCGACGAGGGACAGCAATACCTTGTTGGCGATTTGCGGATACAAGGCAACGAAATCTTCTCCACTCAAGAACTCCTCTTTACCGAAACCAGCGATGGCCCCATCGAACGATTGGGCATGAACAAAGGCGATTTATTCACGCCTGCTGGACTTGAGGAGAACCGATCTGCATTGGAAGACCTCTATGAATCCCAGGGGCACCTGACTCCTCGAAATCAAGGCAACACGCTGATTGGAGAATTCAAGACAGCCAATGCCGAAAAGGGCACTATCGACATCGATTATAAGATTGAGGAAGGCGAAACTTCCTATATTGAAAAAATCCAGATCCGCGGCAACACCAAGACCAAAGACAAAGTGTTACGCAGGGAATTGGCGGTGGCTCCAGGAGAACCCTTTAACATGGTCTTGGCCAAACTGAGCCAGCAACGCCTGGAAGGGCTCAATTACTTCGAAAGCGTTGAAGCGGATGTTGAGCCTACGGATATCCCCGACCGAAAGGATTTGGTCCTATCCGTAGAAGAAAAAAATACCGGTAATTTCATGATTGGCGCAGGGTTCAATTCGATTGAAAACCTGGTTGCCTTTGCCGAGATGTCGCAGGCTAATTTTGACCTGTTCAAGCCTCCACTTTTTCAAGGAGGTGGACAAAAATTGAGATTGAGAGCTCAGGCAGGGACACGAATGCAAGATTATCAAATCACGTTTGTCGAACCATGGCTCTTCAATCAAAAGCTTGAGTTTGAACAAACCCTCTATCATCGAGAGCTCAATTATGTGAGTCGCGTCTTTGATGAAAGACGCACCGGCACACGATCCGGGCTACGCAAAACCCTGGGAAGTGACTTCCTCATCGGCGGAGTGAGTTACACATTGGAAAACATTGGAATATTCAATGTAGATCCAAATGCTTCCGAGTTTTTCAAGTCTCAGGAAGGTGACGCGTTGATCTCAAGACTCGGAACCTCTCTCTCTTACGACACCCGAGGGGCGGGCTTCTTACCAAGCTCGGGGCAGCTCACCAGGGCACGCGCAGAGATTGCAGGTGGTCCGCTAGGGGCTGAGGTAGACCTATACAAACTGGAGCTGACCACCAAACATTACTTCAAGGGTTTGGGCAAGGGGCACATCATAGAACTCTTGGCAGAAGCAGGTGTCACGGACACCTATGGGAATACGCAAAACCTTCCTTTGTATGACCGATGGTGGCTGGGCGGACTGCGCAACTTGCGTGGTTTTAGATTCCGCGATGTTGGTCCAAAGGACCAGTTTGGCGAACCTATCGGTGGTTCTACTTATTGGATCGGTTCTGCAGAATACAGCATTCCCATCATCGACCGACTCCGGTTCGCAGTCTTTTACGATATTGGTATGGTTTACCAAGATCCTTACAGTTTTGACTCCAAGGTCATGGATCCATTGACAGGCAATTCCCTCATCCTCGATACGGGAAACTACAACGACAACTTTGGATTTGGAGTCCGAATGAATCTTCCCATCGGGCCACTACGGCTGGATTATGGCATCCCCATGACGACCGATGAACAAAATGATGGAAGCGGACGATTCAACTTTGGTGTGGGCTGGGAGCGACCTTTTTAAAGTTGCAATTAGAGCAGGCAAAACATCTCCGGACGGATCATCAAAACCCAAATGAACTGAACCCATTATTTTTAGACGACGCATATCGAAAGATGAAAACCTTACTCATGAAAAAGATCGCATGGACCCTTATGGTATGGTCCATGTTGCTCGGAACGACGGCAAGCGCCCAAGTTAAAGTGGCTACTTTGGACCTTCAGAAAGTCTTTGATAGCTACTGGAAAACCAAACAAATATCCGACAACCTGCAAGGTCAGGGTAAGGAATATGAGGAGCAGCGGGAAAAGCTTGTTCAGCAGTATCAAAAACTTAATGAGGAATTTCGCGTGTTGCGCGAAGCCATTGAAGATCCCGCTGCATCGGAACTAGGCAAGGAGAAACGCACCAAGGAAGCGGACGCGAAACTTGCTGAAATCAGGGAACTGGAGCAAAGCATCAACGATTACGATAACACCACGAGAACCCAGATCACTGAGACCCAGAATCGAATGAAAAAGAATATTGTCCGGGAAATTCGAGAAACGGTCGCGGGTATTGCACGTAAAGATAATTACAATATGGTGCTCGACATCGCTGCATTGGCTCGCACTGACACACCCATCGTCCTCTACCATGACGGTTCAGCTGATATCACTGAAAAGGTTCTCACTCAAATGAACGCTGGCGCGCCTGTGAGCGAAACACCTTAAACTCCATCATCCTCCTAGAATATGTCTGACTCAACCCACGGGCGTTTGGCTGTTTGCAGCTGGTCGCTCCAACCAGAGACCCCTGAAGCCCTCCTACATCATCTTCAAGACATCGGGATTCCCAGAGTGCAAATAGCACTGGACCCGATACGTGAAAATCCATCAGTTTGGGGCAAATATGTCGCGCTTTGTGAAAAGCAAGGCGTTTCCAATGTCTCCGGAATGATGGTCACGGTGGGAGAAGACTACACCACCATGGAGACGATCAAGGAGACCGGCGGGGTGGTACCTGATGCTACCTGGCCTGAGAACTTCAAGCATTTCAAAGACAATATCCAAGTCGCCAAAGATATGGGGCTTGAGCTGGTGACTTTTCATGCTGGATTCCTGCCCCACGAACCCTCTGATCCCAACTTCGCGAAGCTGATGGATCGTATTCGCCAGATCGGAGAACTTTTTGGGGAGCACGGAATCCGTCTCGGATTTGAAACGGGTCAAGAAACCGCTGAAACCCTTAAGGCTTTTCTGGATCAACTGGCCATGCCCAACGTCGGAGTCAACTTTGATCCTGCGAACATGATTCTTTATGATAAGGGGGATCCCATTGAAGCATTGAAGGTTCTGGCCCCCTACCTCAAGCAATGCCATATCAAGGATGCCAATCGCACCAAGGAAACAGGCACTTGGGGTGAAGAAGTCACCGCTGGGACCGGCCAGGTCGACTGGGATGGCTTTTTCAAAACTCTGGCCGCTTTGGGCTACCAGGGTGATTTTGCCATCGAGCGTGAAGCTGGCGACCAGCGCGTTGCCGACATCATCGCCGCCAAAAACTTTGCGACGCCTTTAATTCCGGCTTAGGTTCTTCTCTCATGGAAAAGGTCAAGGCAGGCATCATCGGCTTGGGCTTCATGTCAGTCGCCCATATCAAAGCCTACCGTCAGTTGAAAGACGTTGAGATAGTCGCGGTATGCAACCCAAGCGGCCGACGTTTGGATGGCGATCTGAGTGATGTTTTCGGCAATGTGGGCGACCAGGAGCCCGTCAAGCTCGACATGAATCAAGTTCAGGGCTACCGAGATGTGGAGGCTTTTTTGAATCATCCTGAGCTTCAACTCGTTGACATCTGTTCTCCGACAGCAACCCATTCAGCCCTGGTCCTTCAAGCGCTTGAGGCAGGCAAACACGTGCTTTGTGAAAAGCCCATCACCCGCACAAGTGATGAAGCCAAGTCATTGGTAGAAGCTATTGGCAAGCATTCCACCTATTTCATGCCAGCGATGTGTCTGCGCTTTTGGCCTGAGTGGCTCTTTCTGAAAAAGGCAATCGATGAAGATACCTACGGTAAAGCGCTCGGGGTTCGATTTCGGCGAGTGGCTGAACCGCCTGGATGGAGTCAGGACAGCTATCTTGACGGGGAAAAATCGGGAGGGGCCTTGCTCGATCTGCACATTCACGACACGGATTTTGTTCAATACTGTTTTGGCCTCCCAAAATCGGTGTTTTCAACAGGCTTCAGTAAGGTCAGCGGTGCCATTGATCATGTCGTCACTCAATATCAAACCGCTTCAGGAGCCTGCGCGTCTGCCGAAGGAAGCTGGGCCATGACCCCCGGGTTCGGATTCAACATGGCCTACAATGCTGTTTTTGAGCAGGCCACGATCGACTATGATATCGCCCGTGGAGAAGAGGCCTTAAAATTGTATGAGGCCGGCAAGGAAGGCAGGGTGATCAAGCTCGAAGGACTGGATGGCTACGCCGGTGAAATCCAGCATTTGGTCGATTGCATCCGCAAGCAGCAGCCACCCAGCATGGTCACCGCCGAAGATGGTTTCAACGCCATACGCATTTGTGAGGCCGAAGAGCGCTCAGTTCAAACAGGAACCCTTCAGGAACTCTAATCTCCAAAAGGCCTCGAGCTTCCTCAAGCCATCCTTCTTGCTAATGTAAGCGGCAGTCACACCCTACCTGCTCCCATTCACTAGGTTGGGTCCAACACAACGGGCCTGTTTTTGGGTAAAAATTCTCAAGACGCCCTTGTAAGTAGGCCATTCAAATCTTGCTTTTGACAAAAAAAAAATCCTAACCTTCTGAACGATTCCGATTAAAAAACTTCCTACAGGAAGTATGCATTATAGCCAACAGACTCGCGTCATGAACACAAACTCCAAAACACTTCTATCATCCATGATGTTCCTACAGTTTTTCGTATGGGGGGCATGGTTCACAACCTTAGGGACCGTTCTAACAGCTCAAGACATGAGTGGGGTGATCGGAGCGGCTTACGGAGCGGTTCCAAAAGCCGCCATCATCGCTCCACTCTTTCTTGGATTGATTGCGGACCGGTTTTTTAACTGCGAAAAGACGATGGGTATCCTGCATCTTGTAGGTGGAGCCTTGCTTTTCGCAGGGCCTTCACTGATTGCAAACAAGCAAGGGGACACTTTGAGCTACATCATTTTGGCAAACATGCTTTGTTACATGCCCACGCTCGGTCTGAGCAATACGGTGGCATTCACCAACATCAAGGATCGAAATGAATTTCCAGCCCTCAGAGTTTGGGGAACCATTGGTTGGATTGTCGCTGGGCTGGTGGTTGGAGGTTTGGGGATGTCAAGCAGCCCGAAAATTTTTACCATGGCTGGAGCTGCAGGGGTCCTTCTAGGTTTGCTCTGTTTTGCCTTACCAAAAACACCCCCACCCAGCCGCGACAAGCCTATCAACATTGGGACGCTCTTCATGGTGGATGCCTTGAAGCTCATGACGAGCATTCCTTTCTTTGTCTTCATCATTTGCTCGGCCTTGGTATGCATTCCTCTGGCTTATTATTATGCCTACACGGCGGTTTATCTCCCCCAAATCGGGTTTCAAGCAACCGCAAGCACCATGGCGCTAGGACAGATCTCAGAGATCTTTTTCATGCTTTTAGTTCCCTTCTTTTTCAGAAAATTGGGGGTCAAGATCATGATCCTGGTAGGCATGCTTGCATGGGTCGCGCGCTACGCGCTCTTTGCCATGGGAGCTCCAGATCAAGTGGTTTGGATGATGCTCGCTGGAGTGATCCTTCATGGCATTTGCTACGACTTCTTTTTCGTCACAGGTTTCATGTACACGGATAATAAAGCTCCCAAAGAAGTCAGAGGACAGGCCCAAGCCTTGCTGGTCTTTTTCACCCAAGGTGTCGGAATGTATTTTGGTTATTGGATTGCAGGGAGCAAATTTGAAGCACTGGTTCAACAGTCCGATGCCATGAGCGCGGCCATCGAAACACCCACTTTTGGTTTCTGGGAATCTTTCGGGAAAATGTTTCTGGCACAAAAACCTGAGGTGGATGCTTCCATTACTCAAGCAGCCATGGAGGGATGGAAGACCTTCTGGATGTTCCCCTGTTTCATGGCGCTGGTGATCGCCGTGGTCTTTGCCATCACTTTCTGGGATAAATACAAGGAAGAAGACGCTAATACCTCAGATCATTAATACAACGATTCATTCAAACTAAGGATATTTATGCAACGTCGACATTTTATCAAACAAGCAGGGCTTGCTCTTGGAGCCCTTTCGGTCAGTCCTTTGATAGGGGCGGCAAATACACCTCTCTTTGAGATTTCAATCGCAGAATGGTCGCTTCACAAAGCTCTTTTTGCTGGGAAAATGGATCACCTCAATTACGCGAGGGTTGCCAAGAGTGAGTTCGGCATTCACGCCGTCGAATACGTCAATCAGTTCTTCAAGGATAAGGCGACTGATGCAAACTATCTCAAGGAAATGCGCACTCGCGCCGAAGGTGAGGGTGTTCGTAGCCTTCTCATCATGATCGATGGTGAGGGCAATCTGGGAGACGCTGACCCGGCCAAGCGTCAACAAGCCGTCAAGAATCACCACAAGTGGGTGGAGGCTGCCAAGTTTCTTGGCTGTCACTCCATCCGAGTCAATGCAGCCACTGGAAACAAGGGATCCTACGAGGATCAGATGGATCGTGCTGCGGATGGACTCTCTGATTTGGCCTCTTTCGCGGCCCCTTACCACTTGGGAGTGATCGTGGAAAATCATGGTGGACTCTCCTCCAATGGGGCCTGGCTCTCAGGGGTCATGAAGAAAGTGGGGATGGCTAATTGTGGAACCCTTCCTGACTTTGGAAACTTTCGGGTCAGCAATGACCAAATGTATGATCGCTACAAAGGAGTCAAAGAATTGATGCCGCATGCCCTTGCAGTCAGCGCCAAATCGCATGATTTCAATGAGCAAGGCGACGAAATCCACACGGACTATCGTAAAATGATGAAAATCGTTTTGGCAGCTGGCTACAATGGCTTCGTGGGGATTGAATACGAAGGGAGCAAACTCTCTGAGATGCAGGGGATTCAGGCGACCAAGGATTTGCTCGTCAAGGTTCGCGACGAACTCAGCTGAGCTTAAATCATAGATTTTTTTTGTGAAATGGGCGAAGGTGATACCCTTCGCCCATTTTTGTGCGCCTGGGAAAGATTACCGTCAACCTTTGCCTCCCAGCTCCTTGACAGAGAACGGAGGCCGTCTATATTTTTCTCTCATCGGCAGGGAATACTTTAAGGACCTCCTATCTGCCAACGCTTTGATCCAGACTCATCCACTGAAAACATTTTCGCATACACCTCAAGGCCCCTGGGAATCGGTCGACTCGAGCGACTGGAAGGACTGGAAATGGCAGCTCAGGCATCGCCTGCAGAAACTCTCGGATCTGGAAAATCACGGTCTGAATCTCTGCTCAGAAGAACGTCAAGGGGCCATTCTTGCCGACACCAAGCTCGCCCTTGGCATTACTCCTTACTTTTACAACCTGATCGACCGGGAAAATCCTGACTGCCCCATCCGGCGACAAGTGATTCCAAGGGTCGAGGAGACCCTTACCCATCCCTCGGATCTGAGCGATCCATGCGGGGAAGATAGCCATTCCCCCGTACCTGGTCTGGTGCATCGCTATCCCGATCGCGTCCTTTTTCTTGTGACCGATCGATGCGCGGCTTATTGCCGCTACTGCACTCGATCCAGATTGGTAAGCAATGCGACCGGTTATGGATTCCAGCCCGATTACGAGCGTCAGATAGCCTATATTCGCGAGCACAAGGAGATCCGCGATGTTCTCCTCAGCGGTGGAGATCCTCTTTTACTCAGCGATGACAGATTGGAATCCCTTTTGAGCCAAATCAGAGCCATACCCCATGTGGAATTCCTTCGGATTGGCTCACGCATTCCCATTTTCCTTCCCCAACGCATTACGCCGGATCTTTGTAAAATGCTTTCGCGTTACCATCCTTTGTTCATGAGCGTTCATAGCAATCATCCGGACGAATTGACCTTGGAGGTGAAACAGGCCTTGGAGCGACTGGCCAGTGCTGGGATTCCTCTTGGCAACCAATCGGTACTACTCAAAGGGGTCAATGATTCGGTGGAAGTGATGAAAGCCCTGATCCATAAACTTCTGATGTGCCGAGTCCGACCTTACTACCTTTATCAATGCGACCTCATCAAAGGATCGGCCCATCTCCGCACCAGTGTTCAAAAGGGTCTGGACATTATCCAGGGCTTGCGGGGCCACACCACCGGTTACGCCATTCCTCAGTATGTCATCGATGCCCCAGGCGGAGGAGGTAAGGTTCCCATCAATCCGGACTACATTCTCAAAAGAGACCGTCAAGGTTGGATGCTTCGCAATTTCGAGGGGAAAACCTTCTTCTATCCGGAAGTAGCTTCTCAAAGCAGCGATCCTTTTTTAGATGATGCGCTGGCTGGAGGCCTCTCTCACAGCAACTGCAGTCACTGACCGCTTGCAACCCCATGCCCCGAGAATCCCTGGCAGCAAAGAGAGAACGTGTTGCTCAAATCCTTGAAGGGCTCGCTCGCACCTATCCGGATGCCCACTGTGAATTGGTCTTTAAAAACCCACTTCAATTACTCATTGCCACCATCTTGTCAGCCCAGTGCACCGACAAGCAGGTCAATATTGTCACCGCATCCCTTTTCAAAAAATACCGATCAGCATCCCATTATGCCAAGGTCAGCCAGGAAGAACTGGAGTCGGATATACGCCGCATCGGGCTTTTCAGAAGCAAGGCTCGCAATATCCGAAAATGCTGCCAGAAACTCATTGATCGCCACTCTGGGAAAGTCCCCAAGACCATGGACGATCTCATCGATCTGGATGGTGTCGGTCGCAAAACAGCCAATGTCGTGTTGGGCAATGCCTTTGGTCTTGATGAAGGCATCGTGGTGGACACCCACGTCAAGCGTTTGGCGATGAGGCTTGGTTGGAGTCAGGCAAGCACCCCTGAAAAGGTTGAATTGGATTTAATCAAAATCGTCGATTCCGGAAAATGGACCATGCTCAGCCATTGGCTGATATGGCATGGGAGACGTCAATGCAGCGCTCGTAAGCCTTTGTGTGAAAATTGCTCCATCAGCCACCTTTGCCCCTCTGCCTCCAAAGCATAAAAAGGCACCCCGGCTAACGGGGTGCCATGAAGAAGTCTTTTTAGATCATCAGGCGCCTCAACAACCGCGTTCATCTCCGTCGCCAGGAACGGCAATCTGAACTTCCTGCAGACCGATGTCACGAATGCCCTCGCGCAGTTTGGAGGTGCTGAAGGCTTGGACGGATCCATCACCCAAAGCAACATTCCCTGCCATATCGTGAATATTTTTGTCTCAACCTGGCTCAGGAGTAGGCAGGGGGGGGGGATCGTTAC
>MDTE01195509.1_pt1 | contig 21155 bp, 17 predicted proteins | sample 811231 | NCBI WGS metagenome assembly MDTE01 (sample SAMN05326651, study PRJNA326480) | marine metagenome | isolation source: seawater | place: Indian Ocean: Red Sea | collected 2010
ATTATAAATACTATTGAAAATTAATATTAAAATTTGTTAATTAAATTTTTCAGAATAAAACCAAGGAATGCAAATTACTAAAATTATATAAATACCAAAATAAAGAGCAACCATTGGCAATATTACAGAAAAACTCACTTCAGCAATTGGTCCTAATATTGATGCATAAATTAGAAATAAAATATTTGAAGCTAAAAATATATAGCCGCCAACTTTTTTTAACTTATACAAAAGATAAATTCCATAAATTATACCAATTTGAAATATGAAAAAAACTATCATATCTGTCGTGCTAAAATTTAATATGAAATTTGCACCAGGTATAGCCGTACCTCCACCTAAATAACCAGTTATAGTCCTATAATTGGTATCTATTGTATCAAGAACAAGAAAAGTTAACATAATCCAATAAACAACTTTAAAAGATTTTGATTTTAAATTTTCATTCATAAATTATATATTTATAATAATAAAAGTTTTTTTTACAATTAATTATTTTCTAAGGGTTCGATTTCACCTTTAAAACTTGAGACAGCTGTACCGCCTACTTGTAACTTTGTGATTTCTTTGTTATGAACATCAATCTTTGAAATAATACAACTAGGCCTACCAATTTCACTACCTTGATATGCAATAATACGTTGTGAAACTGTTTTGATTAATTTATTTTTTAGCAGATACCCTGTTAAAGCTCCATTAGTTGTTCCCGAAGCTGGCGTTTCATTAACGCCTAAAACTGGACAAAAATCTCTAATTTTTAAATTTATATCTGATTGAGAATTGTCTAATGTAAAACATGCTACTGTATCAATATTTAATTTTTTGCTAATTTTTTTTAAATCATTAAAATTTGGTTTTAGTGATCTGAGTACTTTTTCATTTTTAAAATTTATAAAAAGATGCTTTAATCCCGCATCAAATGACCCAATTGGTATAGAAGAAATATTATCTGAACTTATATTTAAAGCATTTAAAATTTCTTGTTCATTTATTTGAATATTTAAGAATTTTGGAATGGTTAATGAAAACATAATAAGAGGATTATCATTATTAGTTTGTTCAGTAATTATCTCAATTTGCCCGCTAGGAATTTCTAAAATACACTTGTCTGAATTAATTAATTTATTATTTATCAGATGTGTGAAAATCCCGATTGTTACATGACCGCACATTCCTATTTCAGCGCTTGGCATAAAAAATCTTGCTCTAACTTGATTGTTATTAATACCTAAAATAAAACCTGTAACAGGTACATTAAATTCTTTTGCTAAATTTTGCATTTGAGTGGCATTTAATTTTTTTGCATTCCAAACAATGGCTCCTACATTACCGCCAAAACGTTTATCTGTGAAACAGTCATAAACTGAGTAAGATAAATATTTAGATAGCATGAGAGTTTACTTTAGATTTATTTGAATGGTAAAGATGATATTTGACCATTTCTATTTTTATGATCTTGAGTTTGAACTGTAACTTTTTGATCATCGTTCCAAAATTCTTTTAAAATCATAGAAAGTCCTATATTTTTCTTTAACCTTGGAGAGTAAGTTGCAGAAGTGATTTCTCCTATTTTTATCTGATCAGGTGATAGAACAGGAAAAGTTTTATTAGAAGATAAACAGGGATCTCCATCAAAAACAATTCCTCTAATTTTTTTTTTGATACCTTCCTTTTTAATTCTTTCAAGCGCATCTTTACCTATAAATTCATGGGAATTTTCATTTGAACAAAAATTATCTAAATTGCATTCAAATGGATTATTTGCATTGGTAAAATCATTGCCATATGAAATTAATCCAGCTTCTATCCTATCAATTAAATTTGGGCACCCTGGAGATATATTAAATTGATATCCTGCATTCCAAATTTTATCCCAGAGATCATTTCCCTCATCAAAACCATTAAAATATATTTCAAACCCATCCTGATTACTATAACCTGATCTAGCTATCACATGTTGCTTTCCAAAAATTTCAAACGTATCAAAGTTAAAAAATTTAATTGATCTAATTTTATCTCCAAAAAGTAATGCCATTAGATCTTCTGATTTTGGACCCTGAATTGCTAGTGGATATATTTTAGGCTCTTCAATTTGTACTTCTAAATTTAAACCTGTAGCTAATCCTTTTGCCCATAATAAAACATCAGAATCAGCTATTGAAATCCAAAATATATTTTTTTCTAATTTTAAAAGAACAGGATCATTTATCATTCCAGCATCTTCATCAATAATAGGGATATAAAAACATTGTCCTGGCTTCATGTTCTTAATTAAACGAGGTGTCATTTTTTGAACTAAAATTTCTGCATCACGACCAGAGACCTGAACTTGTCTTTGACAGGAAACATCCCACAATTGAACATTACTTTTAAGGTGCCAATAATCTTCTTCAATAGAATTTTGAAAAGATTTAGGTAAAAGCATATGATTAACAACTGTAAAACCAGAAACACCACATTCTTCAACACGATCTGTAAAAGGAGTGCGTCTTATACGAGGTGACATATTTAGATCAGAAGTGCTCATTAAGAATCGTAGGCTAGTCTGACCACCAAATAGAGTAGCTATTTGGGGAAACTATTATAGGTATGTGATATTTTTTATTAGGATCTTCCATATTAAATCTAACAACAATTTCAGAAACTATTCTTTTGTTAAAAATTTTTATACTTTCATTTTTAAAATATTCTCCTATTTTTATAATCATTTCAAAAGTACAAAGACAATCTTCTTCAGTAAGTTCAAGCTCTTTTAGTATTCTTCCTCCTTCATCTGTTGATGTTTCAAAAAATAAATTTTTGTCACCTTTTAAATTTATTTTGAATATATAAATTTTTACATTTGCTGCATGATGACCATTTAATGAATTAAGTAAATGTGAAGATAAAACTGCCATATTCTTTTACTCTATTGATGCTTTATCTCTTTTGTCACTTACAGCAGCGACAATGGGACTTATGACACCTTTTGCTTTTACATTAACACAAGCAGTTTTACCACTTTGTATAGCTCTTTTTAAAGCTGGCTCCAAATCTTCTCTTTTTGATACAAGTTCTCCATATCCACCTAAGCCCTCAAACATTTTGTGGAAAGGAATATCTCGAAAATCAGTTGCAAAATGTTTACCACTTTGAAACAAACGTTCTTGCTGCTGAGATATACAATCTAAACCACCATTATTATCAATAACAACAACAATAGGTTTTTTTTCTTGGAATGCAGCTTCAATTGATAAACCTCCCGATAAAAAAGCCCCGTCTCCACTGATTAATATTACGTTTGAATTAGGATTATTAGTCTTTGCTGAAATTGCAAATGGAACACCGACACCCAGCATACTAAAAGTACCTGGGTGTAATATACCCCCCAATTTTTTTCCATTCCAACCAGCAATATTGATTGCTATTTCAGACCAAAAATGTGTATTTCCTCCATCTATAACAAGCCAATCATCATCATTCATAACTTTTTGCACATCTAGTGCAAGTTGCAGCGGATGTATTTTATCACCTTCAAATTCCTTTTCTTTTGATGTTTTTTGTAAATTATTTAGAGATGTGTTAATCCATTCAGCTCTTTTTGCTTTATTTTTGTCAAACCATTTTCTACTCAAATTCCATTTATTAGATTTTTTTAAATTAATTAGTAGATCAAGAAATGCTTTTGGATCAGATAAAAGATTAAAATCTGCTGCACGATTAAATTCTACTTCTTCATGTGAACCATTAATACATATTAATTTAGTTGAAATAGGAAATAAAGGTGGGTTTCCAAAATTCATTTGATTATCAAGTCTTCCTCCTATCATTAATACTAAATCAGACTCTTCAAGTGCAAACTTTGATGGTGGGTATTGATGAATGTCTGCTAAGCCCATATATGACTCTGCTTCTTCACTTAATAATTTTTGATGATAAGGTATATTAAATATAGGAATATTTAAAATATTACCAACTTCTTCTAATTTCTTTTCTGCAAATGACCACCAAACACCATGACCACCAATAATAATAGGTTTTTTAGCTTCACTAGCAAAATTCAATACTTCGTTTAATTGAGTTGGGTCTGGCCATGCTTTTGCGATTGTTTTTATTTTTTGAGAAAAAGGTCTTTCTTCAAGTCCAGCGACTTCAGAAAAAGAGGAAAACATAATATCAACCGGCACACTTAAATGAACTGCACCAGGATATCCATTGGTTGCAATACGATATGCCTTATCAACAAATTCACGGATACGATTTCCATCAGTTATACTTGCGCTATATTTTGTTAATGGCTTTGCAATTGCAACATCATCTATTTCTTTAAAACCTCCTGCTCCTTCTCTTTTTAAGGTGCTTGATCCAGTAATAAAAATAATAGGTGTTCTTTCTCCCCAAGCCTCCATCATTGATGGTACAGCATTGGCAAAACCTTCAGGTCCAACAAGACAAACTGAGGGTTTTCTAGTTATTCGCGTATGTCCATCAGCTAAATGGCCAGCTATTTGTTCATGAGGACAATTTACTACTTTCATTTGGCATTCCATAAAACCTTCTAAAGCTGGATTACAAAAACCACCTGAAAGTGTAAAAACATTTTTTATATCTTTATCCCTTAAAGCGCGAGCTAACAAAGAACCACCTCTAATCTTTTTTTCTACCATTTTTATTTAATACTTTATATTTTGAAAAAAATTTCTAGCAATTATTTTTTCCGAAATATCGTTTATATCTGTTAAGCCCACTAATCCCAAGTTAGTACTCAACTCTTCTTTAATTATTTCCAATAATCTCCTTAAACCTCTTTTTCCATCTGCTCCAATCGCATACATTAATGGTCTACCAATCATCACAAAATCTGCACCAAATGCTAGTGCTCTTATAATATCACTTCCACTCCTAACACCACTATCAAATATCAATGGAAAATCATTTCCTAAAACTTTTCTAATAAGTGGCAAGGCGTTAATTGCAGCTGTTGCACTATCAAGTTGCCTTCCTCCATGGTTTGAAACCTGAATTGCATCTACCCCTAAATCTTTTATTATAACTGCATCATCTTCAGCCATAACTCCTTTGACAATTAACTTTCCTTTCCATAAATTACGTATACGTTTTAGAGTATCCCAATCAGTAGACCCTCTACTTTCTTTTCGTTTAAAAATTTTATCACCACTTTTTGAAGTTACATAATTCATAGGCTTAGGAATGCCATTAATCAATGTAGATAAAGACCAAGTTGGATGGGTTGCAAAATCAAAAAATTGCTTTGGACCAGTTTTGAAAGGATACCCAAATCCATTTTTATCATCCCGTGATCTTCGTGATAAAATTGGAACATCAACAGTTAATATAAGAACTTCATAACCTGTTGCCTTAGCTCTATTCAGGAGCTCCATAACAAATTCTTCACTTTGAAAAATGTACACTTGAAGCCAAGAGTGGCCTTTGGAATACTCATACATTTTTTCTAATGAAGTACTTGAAGCCATTGAAACACAGGTAGGAACATTATGAGCAATACTTTCCTTTGCTAGCATTTTATCTGCTCCAGGCCATGATAAATTAGTCATTCCCATTGGAGCAAAACCAAATGGGTAATCAAATTTAAAACCTAATATATTTTTTTTTAAATTTCTTTTCTCAACATTTCTTAGAACCTTTGGCTCAAGTCTGATTTGATCTAATGCAGTACTATTTAATTCTGAAAGTTTTTCATCACCTGATGCTCCATCAATAAAATCAAAAACCAACTTAGGAAGTCTTTTTTTTGCTAAATTTTTGGCATCATTAATCGTATGAATTTTATTACTTGGTACAATACTGTCATTCATAATTTTTAAATTAATATAGTTTTTTGATCTAATATATAACTATTATATTTAGTTTTTATTAATGCCTTTCCATGGCTCAGGTTTTATTGGTATAGAAATTTTTTGTCCGCGCGGTATTTCACCCTTTTTATCATACATTGGTAAATTACAAAGTTCACCTCGATTTATATTCCCATCTTTACAAAGAACATCAACAACTGAGCCTGGTCCATAATCAGAATTATTCAAATGAACAATCCCAACCCCACAAGCTTGAAAAGGTGACCAAGTACTTGAGGTTACTTTTCCAATATTTTTGCCATTTTTTTTAATTATTTCGTCAACTAAAGCAAAACTGTTTTCTACTCTAATTCCCCAGCTACGACATTTTTTTTCAGCAACTAACAAACTATCCCTTCCTATAAAATCCCCTTTATCAAAATCAACAAATCTTCCTAAGCCAACAGAAAAAGGTGAGGTATTTTTATTAAAATCTCTGCTTGAAGATAATAAGCCTGCTTCAATTCTGCGTGCTCGAAAACCTGGAGAAGCAGTTAAAATCATTCCCATTTTCTTTCCTTCCTCAAGAATTATATCACCTAATTTTTTTGCATCATTTTCAGTGCGAATATAAAACTCCCATCCTAACTCAGCAGTAAAACCAGTTCTACTAATAATAATTTTTTGATCAGCTATTTTCACCTCTTTCCAATCAAAATAATTAAATGATCCATTGAAAGGAGTATCTAATAAACAGTCTAGAAGTTTTAGTGATAGAGGTCCTTGAACTTGACTCACCCAAACTTCAGGGTCTTGTATTTTAACATTTAAATCTTTTGAATGGGCTTTATACCAAGAATATAAATCTCCGTCACCTTGAGCAAACCAATATTTGTTATCTTCTAGCTTTAATAATAAACCATCAGTAATCATTCCACCATCATGATAGCAAGCAAATTGATATGAACATCTTCCACTTTTTATTTTTGAAATATCTCGTGTGAAAATTTTTTGAAGAAATTGTAATGAATCTGGTCCAGAAATTTCAAAAGGATGTTCACCAGTATGCCTTAAAATAATTTTTTGTCTAGCTTTCCAATACATTTCTTCTGCAGTAACATTAGATAGTTTTTCTAATGTAAACCGACCATCTGCATAATTTGTATATTCAGGATCGTAAGGTAATTCTTGGTAAGTTAAAGGGTGAATTTTCATTGGTCTTGCCAATTCTACAGATTTATTTTTTTCTAAAGATATTGGCTTAACAACGAAACGAAAATTATTTATTGAGTTTTCCATTTGTAATTCATCTAATTTGGTAAAGATTAATATATCATGGATAATATTTTTTATAACTTAAAATAAATTTTTTAAAGTTTTAATATGTCTTGGCTTAACTTCGCAGCAACCTCCAAGTAAATTTGCTCCCTCTTTAGAGCATTTTATAGCAAACTTTTTAAAAACTGCTGGTGTAAATTCATCTACTCTTGTACCAAAAGTGTCAATTGGATCTGTAAAATTATTTAAGTTTTCTGCATACGTTTCTTTAATTTCTTCAAATGCATTAACCTTAAAACCATAAGGTAAATTCTGTTGACTTAATTTAGGTAAAGTTATTTCAACAATTTCTGGAGAAACACATGCTGATATAATTCCACAACAATTAATTTCTTTTGATAATTTAATTACATCTTCAATTGTCTCATCTGAACGAAGCAGTCCCAAATTATTTAAATGAACACCAATAAGTATAGGTTTATTAAAACCTTTTATTGCCTCACAAGCTATTTTAATTTCATTTATTCTAGTTAAAACATCTAAATAAAAAATATCTATATTTGGATTTAATATTTTAGCAGTATTATAAAACCCTTTAAAAGTTTCTTTATCATCAGTAACAATATCTGATTTATAAACAATACCTTGCGATGGAAGAGACCCAGCAACTAATACATTTTTTTTTGCCTCATCTTTGGTTTTTTTTGCAAGCAAGCCAGCAAAGTGAGTAGCTTCCTCAAAACAATGTAATTTATCATATTCTTCTAATCTTCTTTTTCTAACAGAAAAATTACATGTAACAATCATATCAGAGCCTGCATTAATAAAATCTTCATGCATTTTTAAAATTAACGAATGTAAATTTTTATCAATTAAAGCAGTAGCTGACCAAAGTGCTCCTTCTGGCTTAAGACCCATTTCTAATAGAGTCTGGCCTGAGCCACCATCAAGAATATATTTTTTATTTTTTAGAAACACTAAACTAAGAAATTAACAAGGAGATAGTGGCGCATATAAATGCGCCACCAAAAAAAATTATTTTAAGCAAACCACCAACGTTCAGAAATTTTGTTACCATCACTTTCCCAGTTTCCGGCAACATCATCACCATGTGCTAGTTTTTTTGAACCCGCTCCAACATATTGGTTAAATGCATATACAATTGCACCACCATCAAAATTACAAAGAGCCTGACACTCCCAATACATAGCCTTTCTTTTTTCAAAGTCTAGCTCAGAACGAGCAGCACGAACTAATTCGTTAAATCTCTTTGTTGCATCAGTTTTAACGATATTACCCCAAGCAGCTTCATTCCACTCTGTATCATCAGTGAAAGCCGCAGACCACATCATATCTTCAGTAGGTCGACCACCCCAAGAACTCATGCTGAAGCCTTTAGTATTCCATACGTTACTCCAGTAACCATCTTCTGGTTCTTTTTTCACACGAAGATCTATTCCACACTCTTGAGCAGATGCAGCAATTAGGTTTGTTGCATCAGTACACCCAGCATAAGGAACTTCTGAAGTACTAATTTCTATTGGGCCACTTACACCAGATTTTTTCCAATGGTATGCTGCTTTATCTGCATCAAATTCTCTTTGCTCTAAAGCATTATTATGGAAAGGGTGGGCAGTTGCAATAGGATGATCATTACCTAAAGTACCGTAACCAAGCATAATTTTATCAACAATTTCTTGTCTCTTAATTGCATATTTCATAGCCATACGAACATCAAAATTATCGAATGGAGCTACATCTAATCTCATTGGTGCTGTATAGTGTGCAAAACCAGAGGCAGCTGTAATCTCAATATTTGGATTTCTAGTCAAAAGATCTGCTGTTCTTAAATCAACACCATTCATCCAATCGATTTCACCATTAAGTAATGCTGCTTGTCTTGTAGCAGGATCATTAATTCCAATTACCTCTATAGAGTCAAAGTGAGCATATCCATCACCTTTAAAATAGTTTGGATTTCTTTTTCCAAATTTTGCACCCACACCTGGATCAAATTCATCCATAATATAAGGACCAGTTCCAATTGTTGATTGAGCATCAACTACTCCATCTTTAGTTGGTTTAATCATTATATGGTAATCAGTTGTGATTGCTGGCCAGTCAGCGTTAGCACCTTTTAATTTAAAGATAACTCTATTTGGCCCATCTGCAGAGATAGTGTCTATTTGTGACAATAAACCTCCAGCTGCAGAAGCAGTATCTGGGTTCATATGATATTGATAATTTAAAACAACATCTTCAGCAGTCATAGTTTGACCATTATGAAACTCAACTCCTTTATGAAGGTTATAAACCCATGTTTGAGCATCATCTGACTCAATACTTTCTGCCAATTCAGGTATTACACTATGATCTGAATCAACAACGGTTAAACAGTTCTGATAAGACCATGCAACTGCTTGCATGAATGAACTTTGGTATGTTGCTGGATCAAGTGTATCAGTAGTATCGGCTGCACCGTTACCCCATCTGAAATGTCCACCTTTATTTGCTGTAGCCGCAACAGCTTTATCTGCTAGTGATAAAGCAATAGGAAGAGTAACTCCTGTTGCAAGTACAGACATAACAAATTGTCTACGACTTATTAAACTGTTAGTAAGTTTGGTAGACTGTTCTTTAATATATTTGTCTATTTTTTTATCTTTCATTTGTCCTCCCTAAATTATACAAAAACCCTAGTTTTTGATCATTATTGATAGAAATTAATCCAAAAAACAAACTTAATTTTAAACATACAAACATATATAAAGATTTAATTCAACGGATAATTTATTAATTTTAGGTTGCATTTTGACCTAATTTCATAATAACCATAAGTAGATTACCTATATATACAGGGAGGTAAAAAATTAGCGGAATTCACCCAATTTTTAAGACTATTTTTTTAAGGATAGGTTTAGGCTTAATTACAGTTTTTGCATTTTCAATAATAATATTTAGTTGTTTTTCTTTTTTGCCTGGTGATTTTGCAACTGAGATTCTAGGACAAAGTGCTACAAAATCTTCAGTAGCAGCTCTAAGATCAGAACTTGGTTTAGACAAACATCCAATTCCAAGATATTTTGAATGGCTTTCTAATGTATTTCAAGGAGATTTTGGGAGTTCTTTTTCAGGAAGATCAAAAGTTCAAGGTGATCAAGGTGATAGATCTAGACAAGTTGTAGAATTAATTACTCCAAGGTTGAAAAATACTCTTTTTTTAACTGGGGTTAGTGCAATTGTCGCAATTCCCCTAGCATTATTATTAGGTATTTCAGCAGCTCTTTATAGAAACTCTTACTATGATAGATCAGCAACAGGGTTCAGTTTGATTACAGTTTCTTCTCCTGAGTTTTTTACAGGATATATTTTTATACTTTTGTTAGCTACTTTGTTTCCTGTATTTCCTACAATTGCAAATGTTAATGAAGACACATCATTAGCTGAGAGATTTTATAGGACCGCTTTGCCTGTATTTACATTAACACTCGTAACAATGGGCCATATGATGAGAATGACTCGTTCAGCAATTATAAATATATTATCAAGTGAATATATAGAAATGGCAAAATTATCTGGAGCCACAAGATACGAGGTAATTGTCAAACATGCTTTGCCAAATGCTTGGGCACCTATTGCACAAGTTATAACTATTAATCTTGCCTACATGCTAATTGGATCTGTTGTAGTTGAATTTGTATTTAACTATCAAGGTATTGGAAGATTGATGGTTGGTTCTGTTTACAATAGAGATATTCCTGTAGTACAAGCTTGTGCCTTAATATTTGCTTCAACTTATGTAATTTTAAACTTAATAGCTGATTTAATAGGTATTATTTCTAACCCTAGACTTTTGTATCCAAAATGAGTGAAAATTTACAATCATATTCAGCAAAAGCTGAAGTTAGCAATTTAATTGAAAGAAGAACTAGATTTGAGCGAATAAAAATAGCATTTTCAAAAGCACCACCATCAGCTTGGTTTGGTATGATAGTGCTTGCTATATATCTTTTTGCTGCATTTTTTGCTCCATTGATTGCACCGCATGCAGAAGCAGAAGTGTTTGAAAAAGCATATGCTCCTTGGGGTGGGGAACATTTACTTGGTACTGATCAAATAGGAAGAGATGTTTTTTCTAGATTAATTTTTGCTGCGAGAAATACACTTGGTATTTGTTTTTTAGCATGTTCTATTGCTTTAATTATTGGAACTATATTTGGTATTATTGCTGCAATAGATAGAAGATTTATTGATCAATTATTAAGCAGAACCTGTGATACTTTAATGGCAATCCCTGTAATGATATTCACATTTATTCTTTTATCAGTTTTTGGTCCTAGCAATTTTAATTTAATTTTAATTCTAGGTATTTTAGAATCTACAAGATTTTTTAGGATTTCAAGATCTGTTGCTGTAGGTCAAGTTGTTTTAGAATATGTTGAAGTAGCTAAATTACGTGGTGAAAAATTATCTTATATTATTTTTAAAGAAATACTTCCTAATATAGCTTCACCTTTAATTGTGGAATTTGGAGTAAGATTTATTTTTATAATTTTTACTGTTTCAAGTTTAAGTTTTTTAGGCTTAGGCATTCAACCCCCTTCAGCAGATTGGGCAGCAATGGTTAGAGAAAATGCAATTCTTATTCAATATGCTCAATATGATATTACTGCGGGTTTGACTCCTTTAATTCCAGCAGGAATAATTGCGCTTTTGGCTTTAGCAATCAACTTTGTTATTGATTGGTATTTATATATTACAAGTGGATTAAAAGATGAGCTCAAATAAAAAAAAGGAGCTCTTATTAGAAATGATAAACATCCATATTGATGGATTTTCTGATGAAAGATGGCACAAAATTTTAAAAGGCGTAGATTTAAAATTATATAGGGGTGAAATTATAGGATTAATTGGTGAAAGTGGAGCAGGAAAATCTACTATGGGTAAAGCAGCGATGGGTTATACTCAACCGGGTTGCAAAATAATTAAAGGAGAGGTTTTATTTAATGGAGTTGATCTTACTAAATTATCAGAAAAAGAAAAAAGAAATGTATGGGGTACTAAAATTTCATATGTAGCACAATCAGCTGCTGCATCGTTTAACCCAGCTCATAAATTAATGGAACAAACAATCAGTGCTGCAAATAGAGCTCAAATAAATACAACTGATTTATTAAGAAAGGATGCAGTAGAATTATATGAATCTTTGCAGCTTCCTGAACCAGAAAAAATAGGTGAAAGGTTCCCTCATCAAGTATCGGGAGGACAACTTCAAAGAATCATGACTGCGATGGCTATGTCACCTCGACCAGAATTAATCATTTTTGATGAACCAACTACTGCTCTTGATGTAACAACTCAAGTTGAAGTTCTTTCTTCTATGAGGTCTATTGTAGAAAAATTTAACACGGCAGCAATTTATATTACCCACGACTTGGCTGTAGTAGCACAAATGGCAGATAGAATTAAAGTTTTGAGATATGGTGAAGAAGTTGAAGAAGCAGAAACAAAAGAAATGTTATCAAATCCAAAAGAAGAATATACAAAGTCTCTTTGGTCTGTAAGATCTCTAATTAAACCAGAAGAAACAAATGAGGACTATATGTTGTCAATCAAAAATATTGATGCAGCATATGGATCTTCAAAAGTTCTTCATGATGTGTCTTTAAATATTCCAAAAGGAAAAACTGTTGCAATTGTTGGTGAGAGTGGTTCTGGAAAATCTACGACTGCCAGAGTAATAACTGGTTTACTTCCTCAAACTAAAGGAGAAATTATTTTTGATGGAAAAAAATTATCTCCAAAACTAGAACAAAGATCAAAAGAAGAACTAAGAAGAATACAAATTATATTTCAAATGCCAGATACTGCTATGAATCCACGTCAAACTGTAGATGAGATAATTGGTAGACCTTTAGAGTTTTACCATGGAATAAAAGGTAAGGATCGAGAAGTTAAGGTTATTGAATTATTAAAAATGATTGAATTAGATGAAACATTTTTAGATAGACTACCTTCAGAATTATCAGGAGGACAAAAACAAAGAATATGTATTGCAAGGGCGCTCGCTGCTAGCCCTGACTTAATAATTTGTGATGAAGTTACATCAGCATTAGATCAAATTGTTCAAGAGGGCATATTAAAATTATTGCAAAAGTTACAAAAGGATCTTGGTGTTACTTATATTTTTATAACCCATGATATAGCAACAGTTAAAGCTATTTCTGATGAAATAGTTGTGATGTATCAAGGAGAAGTAATTGAACAAGGATTAAAAAGTAAAATTTTAAATCCCCCTTACCCTGATTATACTGAATTATTATTATCATCTGTTCCTGAAATGGATCCTGATTGGTTAACTAATTTATTAAATAAAAGATCGACTTAATTAGTGAATAAAAAAATACTAGCTATTATTTTAGTAATAATAGCAACTTTCTTTGCAACTTTAATGGGTATGTTTTTAAAAATTGCTCAAGAAGAAATAAATGTATTCACAGCTGGATTTTTAAGATTTTTTTTAGGATTATTAATTATCTTTCCTTACATTTTATATACCAAATTTAAGGTGTATCAATCGTCACATTTTAAATTACACCTTCTCCGTGGAATAATAAATTTACCGATGATGTACTTAGGTTTTGGTGCTTTAGTATATATTTCATTGGAACAATTTAATGCTCTTCATTTTATTGTTCCTTTAATTGTTACTTTACTTGCAGTATTAATTTTTAAAGAAAGAATATATTTGATTAGGATATCTGCATTAATTGTTGGATTTCTAGGAATGTTAATAATGATACGCCCTGGTATAATTGAAATTAATATTGGTGTTTATATGATTCTTGCATCATGTTTAATGTGGTCGTTAATTATAATTATTTCCAAGTCCTTATCTAAAGATGAAAGTCCCATAACAATTTTAACATATCAATATACCTTTATGACTGTATTTACATTTTTTATAGCTTTGCTCTACTGGGAAACCCCATCTTATACAATTTGGATTTATGTTTTTTTGTCTGCTATCTGTGGCAGTATACTTCATATAGCTCTTAATTATTCTTACAAATTAGTTGATTTGTCAGTAACACAACCAATTACATTTTTTGGTTTAATTTGGGGATCTTTATTAGGATATTATGTTTTTGATGATAGACCAGATTTTTTTACGTGGGTTGGCGGAATTATTATTTTTTCTAGTGTATTAATAATTACCTATAGAGAATCATATTTAAAAAAGAGTATTGCAAAAAACTCGATTCCCATAAAGACTTAAAAAAATTAATAATTAAAATGCTTAATCCATTCATCAAGTTTATTTTTTATTTTGTGCATTTCTTCATAATTTTTCCATCGATCAATTGAATCAGTATTTAGTGGTCGTATTACTTGGTCATAACTTGGCGTATTAATTCTTTGTCTCTTTAAAGCAGTTTGATTAAAATCTTTAAGAGTTTCTTCCCATTCAATTTCAAGAAATTTCAGCAAATAATTAATTGTTTTATCAAAATCATTTATCAATTCTTCGTATTTAACCATATGAAATTTAATATCTAAATTTTTTTTTAGGTGTTGCCATAACTTAAAAACAGAAGAGTAAAAGTTAACTGTATCATTGATATTTAAAAAATGAATCATAGCCTCGTTAATACTAAAATCGGTAATAAAACAACTAAGTACACAATCACACGGATGTCTCATCATTAATATAAATTTACTATTTGGAAAAATTCTTTTTATAAAACCTATTTCTATTATGTTAAGTGGCAATTTATCAATTATGATATTTGAAGAAAAACTTTTATTAGGGACGCCTATATTGTTAAAATAATTTTGTCTGATATTATTTATTTGATTAGAGTTAATGTTTTCTAGAGAGCTGATTAAATTATTATTTAACTTAAAAAATTCGTCTCTTATATTAGAAATATAGGGTTTTTCCTCTAAAACAATAGTTTTAGAATGAGATCTTAATATAGTATCAAGTAGTGTTGTGCCAGAACGCGGAAAACCAATTAAAAAAATTGGATCAATAAATTCGTCTTTAATTTTAATAAAATTATATTTTTGAATATTTTTTTTGACAAAATAATTTTCATAAACTTTAATTAAATCAATTAAAATATTTTTATCAAATCTTTGATTTGTTTCCAAATTTAGGATTTTATCATTTCTAATTGTAAAGCTATTAAAAGCTTGATTATATTTTTTTAATTTATCATAATTTTTTCCAAGCAAATCATAGTAATACTGCTGATGTTTTATATTTCTATTTTTTATTTCATCTTTAATACCTTCAAGTAGATTTAATGAACTTACAAAGTCATTATTGCGAAAAAATAATAATGCCTGGAAATATTTTATTCTGACTAGATTTGTAGTCTCTCCAAATAATTTTTTTGCCTGAACTAATATTGTATTAAGTTGTTCAAGATCATTAACTTGTTCGTATAGTGTAAGTAAATTATCGTAAGCAGGCCAAAATAAGTTATTATTTTGTATTGAAAGTTTAAAATTATTAACGCTCTTCTCAATATTGTTTTCAGAAAAATAAATTTGGCCAAATATATTATAAATAAAATAATTTTTATTATCTATATCTATTGCTAATTTTGCAAATTTTTTTGCCTTGCTTGAATTTTTACTTTGTAAATATAAATAGGTAATATTTTCTAAAATTTTTATATTTTTGTTATCTATTTTATATGCTTGAAGTAAAATCTCTATTGCTTCATCAAATTTATTTTGTGAGATTAATATGTTAGCATAATTATAATATGATTCAATTTTTTTTGGATAAATACTAATTAAATTTTTTAATATCTTTATAGATTCTAAAACTTGGTTAGTTAAGAAATATGTAATTGCTAAACCAATATTTGCTTCAAAATTATTTTTATCTTTAGCTATTATGTTTTTATATATTTTTAATGCATCTTGAAATAACCTTTGATTTTGAAAATATTTAGCTTTTTCTAAATCTTGAATAAAGTTCATAATTTAAATAGTTTTTATAGTTTTTATCGTTTAATATAAAATAGAAATTATGAGTAATAGGATTTCAGAAATCAATTTATTTTTTTCAACTCCTGTTTGGACAAGTTTAATCACCAATTACAAGGACGTAAATGCTTCTATTTTACCGTATATTTATGATTTAAGAAAAAAAGACCCAGCAGGATTACAAAGAAGTAATTTTAAAGGATGGCATTCAAATAATTTTGATTTAGTAGATATTCAGCCAAAAAACTTCATACAATCTATTCAGAAACCATTACAGGAATTATTCAATGATATGGAATGGGATTTAACCAAACAACAAGTTAAAATTACAAATATGTGGTCCATTATTAATAAAAAAGATGCATCTAATGGACGTCATATTCATGGCAACAATTATATAAGTGCAGCTTATTATGTTAAAGCGCCAAAAAATTGTGGTAATATAAATTTTTTTGATCCAAGATCTGCACCTACCTTTAACCATCCTATTGCAAAAAAACCAAATAAACTTAATAGCAATTTTCACTCAATTGAACCTAAAGAAGGATTATTGGTTTTATTTCCTAGTTTTCTTCATCACTCTGTTGATGCGAATCAATCTGAAGAAGAAAGAATAGTTATAAGCTTTAATATAAATTTAATTTAAATTTTATTTACTAGACATTTTTAGTGCGTTTAAAAAAGCGTTTTGCGGAATATCAATTTTGCCAAATTGTCTCATTCTTTTTTTACCTTTCTTTTGTTTGTCCAATAATTTATTTTTTCTTGTAACATCACCACCATAGAGTTTTTGAGTCACATCTTTTCTAAAAGATGCAACTGTCTCTCGAGCTATAATTTTACCACCTATTGCAGCTTGAATAGCTACCTTAAATTGTTGTCTGGGAATAAGATCTTTTAATCTCTCACATAAAGCCCTGCCTCTTTCTTGAGATCGATCTCGATGAACAATTAATGAAAGAGCATCTACCGGTTCACTATTTATTAGAATACTTACTTTTACAAGATCATTTATTTCATAACCAGTAATCTCATAATCAAAACTTGCATAACCTTTCGTTATTGATTTAAGTCTATCATAAAAATCAAATACTACTTCATTAAGAGGTAGTTTATATTCAACCATTGCTCTAGTACCTGTGTAGCTGAGATGTTTTTGTATCCCTCTTTTAGATGTACATAGTTCAAGTACAGGGCCCAAAAATTCATCAGGAACTATAATAGTTGCATTAATCCAAGGTTCTGCAATAGAATCTATTTTAACAGGATCAGGCATATCTGTAGGATTATGTAATTCTTTAATAGAGCTATCCTTCATATTAATTTTGTAAACAACTGAAGGTGCAGTCGTAACAAGTTCTAAATTAAATTCTATTTCAAAACGATCCCGAATAATTTCAAGGTGAAGTAATCCTAAAAATCCACATCGGAACCCATATCCTAATGCTGGACTTACTTCAGGCTCAAATGAAAAACTTGAATCATTTAAAGAAAGTTTAACCATACTATCTCGTAAATGTTCATAATCATCAGAATCAACAGGAAACATCCCACAAAACACAACAGGTTGAGAAGGTTTAAAACCTGGTAGCGGCTGCTCTGTTGGTTTTTTTTCTTCAGTTATAGTATCTCCAACTTTACAATCAGATACACTTTTAATTCCTGAATTAATAAATCCTATTTCTCCTGGTCCTAAGCTTTCAACTTCAGTAGTTTTAGGTGTAAAGATTCCAACTCTATCAATAGTATGTGTAGCTCCAGCTGCAATAAATCTAATTTTTTGATTTTTTTTTAATTGACCATCAATTACCCTAACTAAAACTACTACACCAAGATAGCTATCATACCAGCTATCAACCAACATGCATTTAAGAGGTTTATTTTTATCACCAGAAGGTACTGGTAGTATTTTAATTATTTTTTCCAATAAATCCTCAATTCCTAATCCTGTTTTTGCTGAAACTAATGCAGCTTCTTTTGTATCAATTCCAAGTACTTCTTCAATTTGACTTTGTATTTTTTCAGGTTCTGAAGATGGTAAATCAACCTTGTTAAGAACAGGTAAAATTTCATGATCATTATTAATAGCCTGATAAGCATTAGCTAAAGTTTGTGCTTCCACACCCTGAGTTGAGTCTACAATAAGTAAAGAAGATTCACATGCTGCCAAAGATCGAGATACCTCATATGAAAAATCAACATGCCCTGGGGTGTCCATTAAATTTAAAATGTATGTTGCTCCATTTTTAGCTTTGTACTCAAGTCTTACTGTTTGAGCTTTGATTGTAATGCCTCTTTCTCGTTCAAGCTCCATTGTATCTAATACCTGATCTTTCATTTCTCTATCAGTTAAACCTCCACAAAATTGAATTAATCTATCTGCTAAAGTTGATTTGCCATGATCTATATGAGCTACAATAGAAAAATTTCTTATGCTATTTAATTCTGTCATTATTGTCTTAGTTCGCCATAAAAAGATGTTGCGATAAGATCAATAATTTTACTAGATAATATTTCAATCTCTTTATCAGTAAATGTTTTTTCTAGAGGTTGTAAGATTACTTTTAAAGCTACACTTTTTTTATTTTTTGGTAATTTACTTCCTTCATATACATCAAAAATAATTACATCCTTAATTAATTTTTTATCTAATTTTTTTACAGAATTTATTAAATCTACTGCGTTAATTTCTGGAGGAAACAAAAAAGCAAAATCTCTTTCTACAATTTGCAAAGGATTATTATCATACCCCTTCTTTGTAGATTGTTTTTTTACTTGAAACTGTTCTAAACTATCAATAAATATCTCAAACCCACAAACTGAATTTTTAATTTCAAATTTCTTTAAAAGTATAGGGTGTATTTCTCCAAAATTGGCTATTCTACCTTTACCTAATCTCAGTTGAGCTGATTTTCCAGGATGATATATTTTGCTTTCAAATAATTCATGTTGTAAATTTTCAACAGGTACACCAAATTGTTCTAAAATATAAAAAAGATCCCTTTTTACGTCATATATATCAACATCTCTTTTGTCATTAATCCATGATGAACTAAGGGCTGAGCCATAATGTATAGCCGTTGCTATCATTTCTTGTTCATTTTCATTCACACCATAAAAGTTAGGTCCAACCTCAAATAGTTTACCATGGTGATATAACCTGGCAACATTCAAATTTATTGCAGATAGTAAATTGGGAAAGGTAGATGGGCGCATTGTACATAAATCACTGCTAATTGGATTTTGTAAATCTAGAGCTGAGTTATTATTAATATAATTTGCGTGATTTTTATCCATAAATGACCATGTTACTGTTTCTAAATAACCACAATTTGCTATTAATCTTTTTGATTTATAAAAGCTTTTTAAATTTGCATTTAATATTTCTTGATTTGCATTTTCATCTTTACTCAAAGAAATAGATTCTATTTTGTCATATCCATAAATTCGAACAATCTCTTCAACAATATCTGCAGAGCCAACAATATCTGGTCTAAATGGAGGAACAATAATTTCTAACTCAGTATGTTTTTGAGATTTAGTTTCAAAGCCTAGATTTTTCAATATTTTAATTTGATCCTTAACATCAATATTGATTCCTCCATAGGAAGTTGTCAATGTTGAATCAAATTGTATTAATTTTGGCTTTGGGTTATCTACTTTATCAAAAACAATTTCACTTTCTTCTCCACCACATAAATTTAGTATCATTTGAGTTGCTACATCAACACCCCATTCAATTGATGTAAAATCAACCCCTCTTTCAAATCGATACCTCGCATCGCTTTGTAAATTTAATTTTCTACCTGTTTTTGTAATACTTATAGGATCAAACAAAGCTACTTCTAAAAATACTTTTGTTGTTTTTAGTGAGCATCCACTTGCTAAGCCACCCATAACCCCACCAATTCCATGAAGGGATTGATCATCACTTATAACAATCATTTCTTCAGATAATTTATATTCTTTTTCATCTAACGTTTTGCATTGTTCACCTTTTTTGGCTTTTCTCATCACAAGATTCCCATTTAATTTATCTGCATCATAAACATGCAGTGGGCGCCCAAGATCGTATGTAACATAGTTTGTAATATCAACTAGAGCACTAATAGGTCTTAACCCTATAAGTGTAAGTCTTCTTTTAAGCCAATCAGGACTCTCAGAGTTTTTAATATTTGTAAATAATCTTCCAGAAACACCTGGGCATAAATGATTTTCCCCATCTTCAAATTTTCTTAACCACTTAACATCACTTTTAAATTTTCCTTTAGTTTTATTAATTTTAAAATCTTTTAAAGTTCCTACTCCTGCAGCAGCAAGATCCCTAGCTATCCCTCTTACTGATAAACAATCAGATCGATTGGGGGTTATGTTTATCTCTATTACTGGATCATCAAAGCCATATATAGGGGCTATTGGGTCACCAACTTTATACTTCCCTTTTACTTCTATAATTCCATCATGCTCATCTGAGATTCCTAATTCTCTCTCCGAAAGAAGCATTCCACAAGATTCAACTCCACGGATTTCAGATTTCTTAAGATTTAACTCAGTCCCTGGTATATAAGTATCTACTGGAGCAAAAACACCCATCATACCTGCCTTGGCATTTGGTGCTCCGCATACCACTTGGAAATCTCCATTTACAGTTTGAACACTACATACTTTTAGCCGATCAGCATTAGGGTGCTTCTCAGCACTTAAAACCTTAGCTATAGAAAAATTTTTATAATCCTGTTCTTTATTTTGTATTCCTTCAACTTCTAATCCGATGTTAGTTAATGTTTCTGCAATCTGATTTATATTAGCTTTTGTTTCTAAATGTTCTTTTAGCCAACTTAAAGTAAACTTCATACTATAATCCTGATGAAGAAGTTAGGTCCAAAGGGTTAAAGCCATAGTGATTAAGCCATCTAAAATCACTCTCATAGAAACTTCTTATATCTGTAATACCATATTTTAGCATAGACAATCTTTCAATCCCCATGCCAAAAGCAAAACCTTGATATTTGGAAGAATTAATTTTACAATTATCTAAAACAACAGGATTGACCATTCCACATCCTAATATTTCTA
>MDTE01089775.1_pt1 | contig 21152 bp, 15 predicted proteins | sample 811231 | NCBI WGS metagenome assembly MDTE01 (sample SAMN05326651, study PRJNA326480) | marine metagenome | isolation source: seawater | place: Indian Ocean: Red Sea | collected 2010
CACAGCACGATCGGCACGACGTCCCCGTCCGAGTAACGCCCGGCGTCGCCAGCTTCGGCGGCGGAACCGAACCCGCCGCCTCGTTTGACCGCCATGTACACCGCGAATATCTGCTCCCACAGACCCTCCGCGGCGTCGTTCACGATACCCACGGCCACGGCGTCCCCTTCCGCCGCCGCTGTCGTCACGAGCGGCGCCAGGTCGGCGACCTCGGACCACTCCGGCGCCGGTCCGCTCGAGTACGCCCACCTTCGCAACGCGTCCGCGACGTTTGGAGCGCCGGGTCGGAGCCGAAGTTTCCGAAGGACGTCCCCGTGCAGCCGCGTGGGCGGACCCCGGCCGTCCTCCACCCGCGCCGCCGCGTTGAGCGCCCTGGTGCCGAGGTAGTGCCCGCTGCCCCTGTCCTCGAACGCGGGGCCCCAGCCACCCGCTCGAGCGCGGACGCCTCTTCCACGCGTCATCCCCGTCGCGTCATCATCCCCGTCGTCGTCGGCGTTCGTCCCGCCGCCGAATCCGCCCCCCCCTCCCGGCGCGCCCGCCCCGAACGCGACGGTGCCGGTCCCCGCCACGAGCGCGATACCCCGCATGGCTCCCCCCGTTCCGCTCGCCAGCGCGCCCGCCGCGTCGTTGTCCACGACGAGTCTGCGCGCGAGCCCGGGCGCGCGCGCGACGATCGCGTTTCTTAACCGTCGAGCGTCCGCGTCGCCGTCGATCCCCGCGCATACCACCGCGAGCGCGCGCCTCCCGGCGGTGGCGTCGTCGACGCCGAGCGTGACGTCCTCCTTCTTCCACCGCGTGCCGCTCAGCGCGTCGTCGAGGGCGCCGTCGACCGCGTCCAGCACCGCGCGGAGCGCGCTTTCGAACCCGACCGAGTTTGCATTGGCGCTCCGGTCGCGCAGCTCGCATCGTCCCAGGTGTTCGTCGTCGTCGTCGCCGACGACGACGCACGTCGTGCCGGTGCCCCCGCCGTCCACGCCGATCGCGAGGCGCATGGTGCACGGGGTCCCCGCGTACGTCGGGGGAGCGGGCGCGTCGCTCCCCTCCGCGTCGGAGTCGGAGGAGCTCGACGCGCTGGACGAGTCGGACCGGCTCCCGTCGCTCGTGTCGTGCTCGCCCTTCGGCGTCGCCCCGGGCGAGGGGCGGGTGTCGTCGACGCGGGGAGAGTCGACGCGAGGGGACCCGGGGTTGGCCCGCATCGCGGCGGGAGGTGGCGGCGCGGCCGCCGGGGGCTTCTTCTTCCCGAAGATACCCATGTCACCGCGCCCGGACACTGCGCCGGGAGGGACCAAGACTTTTGGACGCGAGCACTCCGCTGGCACGCTGGCCAGCTGGCAAGACCGCGGCTCCAGTCACCACGAATTCGGGAGGATAAAACCAAATTTGGAGTCGGCGTCGCGCCCGCCCGAGCCCCACATCCGCGGGCGCGCCGACCGCGCGACCCTATCGAGGCGCCCGAGTCGAGAGGCGCACCGATCGCGGGACCGAGCCGGTCGCGTCGCACCCGTGTCCGGCGTCGCTCGGTCCACCAACATGGTTTTGAATTTGATCTCGGACTTCGTCCAGGAGGCGATGCCCAAGAGGCGCGAGGACGTGGCGCCGTTCCTGCAGCGCGTCGCCGTGTGGTTCACCGTCACCAAGGCCGTCCAGGTGACCAAACGCGTGGTCATCGACGACATCATCGCCACCAGGATCGTCGGGGGCCTCGTCGCTGCTAAGCGGAGGATCAAGACGCGCCGGCGCAGGGACGCGAAGCTCAAGGAGCTCCGCTCCCAGCTCAAGCGAGGACACAATTCCCTCCGAGGAGGAGGCGCGCACGACGCCACCCCGGGCGCGGGAGCGTCCCTCGGGGCGTCGCCGATGACCCGACGCGCCCGCGAGCTCGGCGTGGCGGACAGGCACGCGAACGCCGAGGACATCGAGAACGACCCGCGCTGGCTCTCCGGCGAGTACGACGACGGCCAAAAGACGGCCGCGCGAGAGGAGGAGGTTGCCGCCGCGGCGCTCGACGAGGTCGCGATGGCGCTCGCCATGGAGGGCAGCAACGGCGAGTCGCGACGTCTCGCGGGCATGGCCGTCAAGGTGGCCGCGCTGAGCCCGCCTCGGAGGTCCTTCGGCTCGGCGGGGAGCTTCTCCTTTGCGCGATCCCCGCGATCGCCGCCGAGCGCCGGTCCGGCGTACCTCGGATCCGGTCGAAGGCGTCGATCGATGCACCCGGACGATTACGCCGAGGACGCGCTCGCCATGGCCAACAGGGCGCTGACGATGGGCGACGACGAGGACGGGGGGTTCACCGACGACGAGGAGGCGGAGCAGCTCGCGCACGTTCGCGCCGCGGCGAAGCGATCGTCGGAGCTGGCTCGGTCAGTCACCGAGTCCCTCTCGCCGGAGAAGCGGCGGGAGAGCCCGTACGGCAGTTGGCGGGGCGGCTCGCACCACTCGGGCGCCGCCGCCTACGCCCGCACGCCCCCCATGCGAAACACGAACGCGCGATCCTACGATTTCGACTCCCCGCGCGGGACGCCCGGGCCGCGGCATCGTCGCGAGCCCGTCTCGCCGTCGCCGGCGGCGTCACCCGCCGAGTCCACGCCCACGCGAGGGTCGACGCCCGCACAGCTGTCTCGACCGCAGAGCAGGTCCAGGAGCAGGAACACGATGGGCGGGGACGACGACGACGGCACGGGCAGCGAGTCGGGGTTCGAGTCCGCGGTGAACTCCCCCGCCGGGTCGCGATCGAGCTCGCGGGGTCCCGGTCACAGTCGGCTGAGCTCGAGCTCGACGGATGTCTTCGACGGCGTCGGGCGTTCGTCGGACGCGAGGTCGCCGGATACCCCCGCGACCGACTGGCCGCGCGGTCGCGCCGGCGCGAGCGACGCGACGCCGACCGCGTCCGGACGGGTCGTCGAGAACGGTCCGGAGAACAGTCCGGATGCCGACGAGGATTCGGGTTTCGAGACGGGCGCGAGCGAACGCGAGGCGCTGACGCACCGACCCGCGCGCCGGCGGCTTCGAATCGACGAGCTCGAAGCGGACGAAGGCGAAGTCAAGGCGGACACTCACGGGACGGACACTCAAGGGGCGGGGACCCTCGACGGGGACCCTTGGCGCCCCAGCGGCCTCCCCGCGACGCTTCGTTTAGAGGTTCTCTCCGGAATCGCGTGGGGAAGTTCCTTTAGCGCGCCGCCCGGCGTCGAGTCGGCGACGATCGGTCGGCTTCCCGATAACGACCTGCAGCTGCCGAACGGCGAGGTGTCCAGCTTCCACGCGGAGGCGAGGTGGTTCTGGTTCGACTCCGAGGTGGCGGAGGAGGGCGGGGACGTCGGGGAGTGGCGCATCGCGGACCTGGGGTCGACGAACGGGACGTTCCTCAACGCCGAGGCGCTCAGGCCCAGGCGCTGGTTCCCCCTGCGGGACGGCGACAGGGTTCGGCTGGGGGAACGCACCGATTCCCCAACCGTGCACGTGGGCGTGACCCCAACCTCCCACGGCGCGGTAAGCGGCGGCGAACCCCCCATCGCGCTGCGAAGCGCGTCGCGATCGTCCCCGGGCAAGCCGCCGAGGATGGAAGATCGCGTCCTCGCGGAGTGCCCGCTTCGCGGCCACTCGCAGGTTGCGCTCTTCGCGGTGTTCGACGGACACGGCGGCCACGAGGCGGCGGTTCGCGCCAAGCAGTCCCTGCCCGCGTCCGTGGCGAGGCTCTTGGGGGGTAGGACGCCCGGCGCGCGGGGGTGCGAGCGAATTCTCGCCGAGGCGTTTGCGGAGTGCGACGCGGCGATGTCTTGCGAGTACGAGGGTTGCGCCGCGACGGTGATGCTCGCGTGGCGCGATCCGAGCACGGGTTCGCTGTACGTGCAGACGGCGAACGCGGGCGACTGCCACGTGGCGTTCGGGCGCGCCAAGAACCCGGGCGGGTCCGGCCGCGGCGCCAAGTTTTTGACCAAGGAGCACCGGGTGACGTCGCCGGAGGAGCGCGAGCGCCTTCGCGCGAGGCACGGGATCAAACTCCCTCGCGGCGCGCGCAGGTTGCACGGCCTCGCGCTGACCCGCACCCTCGGGGACTCGTTCCTGAAGCGCGAGAGGGTCGGGATCATCGCGACCCCCGACGTGTCACCGCCCGTGGAGGTGTCGACGGGTGACGGGTGGGACGTCGCCGTGCTCGCCACGGATGGGCTGTGGGACGTGTGCTCCGCGGAACACGCGATGGGGGTCGCCGGGAAGGCGTCCGCGGGCGAGGACCAAGGGAAGGACGGCGCCGGGCGGAGGAGGATCGGGGTCAACCCGGCGGCGGCGGCGGAGACTCTGGTGGCGCACGCGAGGCGGAGGAAGTCCAAGGACGACACTGCGGTGCTGGCGGTGCGGCTGGAGTTGTGACCTTTTTAACACTTATCACCATGCCGAAACCGTCCTCTGGCCGTGAAGACCAGTAGTCTACCAGTATTTCGTCGCGGAATCGTAACCTTACGAGTACAGAGAACCACGACCTCGCGAGGCGACACGTCCCGTGATCCGCGAATATCGGCCCTTCCCCAGACGATATCATCGGGTCGACCACCATGGCGGACGACGCAGCCGAGGACCCTCCCCAGGCCAAGACCCCCATCGCGATCAGCAGCAGTCAAATTTTGCGCGTCGTGACCGCCCTCCCCCACCCGAGGGACGCTGGATCCTCGGTCCCCCTGAGCGAGGTGCTCAAGCATCCCGGATGGACTGAGGCGGTCGCATCATCCCCGCTTAGGGATCACTTTCTGACTGCGATGTGAGTGATCCCGTCCTCCCGCGCGTCCCCGGCGCCCAACGATTCAGCGCGCATGCGGCTTCCACCGCTTTCCATTTTGGTCCCGTGCGAGCCTGACCGATGCCCTTCCCCCTCTCGCCGCGCAGAACTTACGATGAGCTGGTCTCCATCGAGCGCGCCAGGGTGCTGAGCTACCGCGCCGATAATATCGTCACCGTGGACTGCGATGTGAACGACCCGGCCGGGGAGATGGAGCACGTGAGCGGCGCCGCGCCCTTCTCCGTGCTGAACACGCCCTCCGAGGGCTGGTCGCATCTCTGGATCGACGCGCTCGACGGGCTCTTCGACGAGTCCCACAAGCCCCGCACCCTCGCGATCACCCCTTATCTCCTGCTGCACGTCACCGTGCTGCCCCAGTACTGGCTCAACGGAGATTTCGCAGCCGCGAACCAGGCGCTCAGTCGCGCGTGGTGCGTCCCCGCGCCCTCCGGCTCCCGGAATCCGAGTCAGAGAACCATTTTCCCGATTGTTAAATCCTGACGGCCACGCAACCCCCGTCGCTCTCGTTCCGACAGGATCCATCAGGAGCTCGCGTACGGCCGCCTGGACCACGGCGCGCTCCAGAAGCTTTTCCAGATTTGCCTCGCCAAGCACAAGGAGCAGACCGGCGGCAAGACCTGGAAGGGCACCCGGGCCGAGCTGGAGGGCCCGAGGCTCCTCGCCAGGGTGGTCGGCAAGCGCTGCAGAGCCGCGATGAGCGAACATGATGACATGGTGGAATCATCTTGGAGCGCCATCGAGTGGTTCGCGCGGACCAACAAGGCCGATGGCATCGCGGTAGAGGTCACCGCCGACGAGACCGACGACGAGTGCGCCATGCTCCTCTCCGACTACGTCAAGTCGCTGGGCGCCAGGCAGCTCTCGGAAACGGTGGAGCGAAACGTCGCCGCGCTCCTCGCGAACCCCGCGCTCGCGTTCAGCGTCGTCAAATCGTACGCGAACACCAGGATGTTCGACACCTCTGAGATGTACGTCGCGTCCCTGGGCGTCGTCGCGGCGGCGTGCGGCCTCGTTCCGATCGCCGATCCCCTCGGCGAGTACCGCGAGTCGTTCAGACGCGCGGGCCAAAAACCGCCCCGCAACCCCGACGGGTCGCTGAGGTACACCGTCGACGACGTGGACGTGGACGTCCTCAACGCGAACCACGCGGCGTTGCGCCTCTGCTGGAAGAACCTACTGACGCGATCGGACGCGTGCTCCGCCGTCCCTCCCGCGATCGTGGGCGTGGGACCGACGGATCGCGCCAAGCTCGACTGGACGCGGTGCCCGCCCGGCGTCGCGACGCTCGGGCTCGGGCCCGTGCCCGCGGACGCCTTCGACGCGTCCGGCGTGTGCCGGCTCGGCGAACACTACGTGTTCGACATGGCCACCGAGGGTCCGAAGCCCGCGGACGGGTACTGGCACCGCGGGGAGCTTCGCGGCGTGGCGGATGAAGACAAAACGGCGGATGAAGATTCCGGTTCGCCAAAGGTTGCGGCGAATTCGAGAGTCGTCGTCGACGCCGGCGAACACACCAGGGAGAGCCTGGGCGGCGCGCAGTACGCCGGGTTCCACCCGCAGTGCCGGTGGAACGTGAGCTTGGCGGACGTGGAGGCTGAGGAGAAGGAGAACGCTGAGTTTGAGAGGACGCTGCGAAACTTGTGGCACGCGTGGCTCGCCGAGTACGACGCGGATGGCTCGGGGACGATTTCGCTGGAGGAGCTCAAGGCGTTCGCGTCGCTGCCGGAGTGCCCGAGCGGGGACGGGTACATGCAGAGCCTGTACGAGTGGGCCGCGGGTAACCTCGAGAGCGGGGACCTCGAGGCGGCGTTCAACGAGGTCGACGCGGACGGCTCCGGCGAGATGGAATACGAGGAGTTCAGGCTCATGCTCTCCGCGTGACGCCATTTCACGCGAGCCGTCCACCGCAGCACATACGCGTGTACATACCATCCTAACTCTATCGTCTACTCGTAAGATTACGTACGTCGCGACGCCCTAATATGATATCGAGTCATTCCTCCACCGTCTCCGGGTTTGTGTGCGGGAAACCGTGCCGAACCGACGGCGCCCCCGCGACGGTCTTGATCCACGCACTCTGTCCAATTTTCTCGGCGACGGAGTAATACCCGCCGACGTTGTAGCACTGCGAACCCGTGCCCTTGACCCTCGAGATGTTCGCGCACGGGTCGTACGCACAACTGGGAACGACCCTGAAATCCAGCGACACCCGCGTCTTGTCCGACGTGTTCGCCACCGTGAAGTGCGAACAGCGAGCGCCGTCGAAGATGGCCAACTCGCCGAGGGACAGCTCGACGGGCGCGAAGTCCTCCCGCCCCGGCTCGGACTCCACGTGAAGGGTGTTCGCGCCTCTCGTCGTCGTCAGCGGTAGCCACGCGTTCAGGGACCCGTGCGGGTGAAGGTACATCGTGTCCACGTGCGCCCTTATGGTGTGAAAGTCGCACGGCTGCTGGATCCGCACGCACGGGAACGACGCGTAGAGGAGTTTCGTCTCGGCGGGCAGCCCCCGCGCGAAGTGCGGCGCCACGACCTCGAGCATGAGCCGGTCGTAAGCGTTCTGGAACCTATCGCGTCGCGGTCCCGGTCGAGCGAGCGGCGCGAGAAGCCTCGCCTTGTCCTCGAGGTGGCTCTTGCCCCTATCGAAGTCGGGCAGGCGCTCATGAAGTGTGGCGAGGTCGATGCCCCCCGCGTCGTCGTCGCCGCCGACCAGCCCGGATGTATCTATTAAATCCAGGAAGGCGTCTGATAAGTCATGATCGCTCGGATCGAAGCGCACCGTGGCTCCGCGGCGGAGCTCAGCGAACGCCTCGCCGTCGAGAGCCTTTGTGACGCTGGGAGAGTAGACGGCGCCGGCCGCGCTCTCTCGGTGTTTTACGGCATCTAGATAGTTGGCTATGAATCCACGCCGCTTTCGATGACCCTCCGGGTACGGGACCCAGCTCCAGTTCCTCCCGCTAGTGGACGCCTCGCATCCCGAGGCGTCCGTGCCGGTCATCTCGAACGCTCTCCGTTGTGTCCCGGCCGCTCCCGCCGTTCAGTAAACGTGAGCACCACAAGTATTTTTCTCGGCGGCTGAGTCACTTGTCTGTCGCAAAGGGGCAAGTCACAACCAGCCGCGCGCTCCTTCCCCGGACGATCCGCCCGTCGCCATGAGCGGCCGTCCCATGAAGACGCAGCTCGCGCTGCCCACCGGCATCAAGAAGCTGACCAACATCGCGGTGGTTCGCCTCAAGAAGCACGGCGTGCGCTTCGAGATCGCGTGCTACAAGAACACGGTGGGCGCGTGGCGGGACGGCTTCGAGAAGGACATCGACAACGTCCTGCAAACCACCCAGATTTACAACAACGTCTCGAAGGGAATCTTCGCCAAGGAGGAGGACCTACTCAAGGCGTTCGGGAGCGCCGACGAGAAGGTGGTCGCCAAGCTCATCCTGGAGACGGGCGAGGTGCAGGTGAGCGACAAGGAGCGGAAGAACACCTTCGACAACATCTTCCGGGACGCGGTGAACGTCCTCGTGGACAAGTGCGTGAACCCCGAGACCAACCGGCCGTACCCGCCGGGTATGATCGAACGCGCGCTGCGCGAGGTTCACTTCCAGGTGGACCCCACGAAGAGCGCCAAGCAGCAGGCGCTCGCGGCGCTGCCCAGACTCCGAAAGGTGTTTCCAATCAAACGCGCGGCGATGCGGTTCCGATTCACGGTGCCCGATAAGGAGCGCGCGCAGGCCACGCTGGACATGCTGCTGGGCGAGGGCGCCACGATCGAGGAGCAGACGGGGTCCGAGATCGTGTGCACCGCGGACCCGAGCGTGTACAGGACCCTGGACAAGTTCGCGAAGGATACCTCGGTTCAGCTGGAGGTGGTCACCATGGCGGTCATGGAGGGCGGCGTCTCGGAGACGTTCCAGGAGACGGCGAGGGGCGCCGCGGCGTCGGGTTCGGGGGACGCCGACGGGAGGAACGTGGGCGCGTACGCGATGAGGGATCTCGAGGGCGCGCTCGCGGGCGCGGTCCCGGGCGGCGACGGCGAGGCTAAGATGGCACGCGCGAAGATCGTCGCGAGAAGGGAAGCCGCCGTCCCGGGTTCGAACGGGTCAGCCGCCGCGGGTGTCGAGGTTCTGTACCCCCGGGGGCCCATCGCGGGTGTTCCCGACGAGCACGCGTCGCGAAGGGAGCGGTTCGCGCCGATAGACGAGATACAAGTCGGGTGGCAGGTTGAGCTTCGGCGGCGCGGGGGTTCGTCCGTGGTTGACGCCGTGTTCTTCTCTCCGGATGGCGTGCTTCACAAGTCCTTCGCCGACGCCAGGCGCGAGGCGATGCGCGCGAAGAGGGAGGGAGCGTGACGAGAGGGAGCGCGACGCCCCGCGACGAGAATGCGATGAATGAACGATGATGTTACAACTCGGAAGCCGGGGGATTTTTTTAGTAGTCGGTGATTGTCACGGCGTCCTAAATCCGTCGTCGTCGTCTTCATCCTCCTCTCCGATGTCCACCGCCCTCTGCAGCTTCTCCTCGGATGCACCCGCGAGGTACTCGAACGCATCGGCCTCCTCCTCGTCGTCGAACCTCTGGATGATCCCGTTCTTGGCGGCGATCCTGGCGCGAAGCTTGACGTCCTCCTCCGGCTCGTCGGTTCCTCGGCCAATCTCCTTGAGGAACGTCCAGGTGTCGGGCTCTGGGGGCGGGATCCAGCTGTTATCGATGGGCCAGCGCGGGTCGTAGATGTACACGCTGTGCTCCTCCATCTTGGCTGCGACGTCGTCCGGGTAGTTGATGAGGTTGAGAATCTTCTTGTGCGTCCATCCGGTCTCGTCGCAGCTCGGGATCTTCTTGAGGCGAATGTCCTCATCCATGCTCATGTGTGGCCGCTTGCGAAGCTCAGCCTGCTTCTGCCGCGTGAGCTCCGCGCGCTCCTTCCGCTGCTCCTCCTTGAATATCTTGGCCTTATCATCGAACATGTTGTACGGCCCGGGCGTCTCCTTGAACGGGATGTACTCGGGTGGATCCTCGAAGTCGCTCTCGTCCATCTCCGGGTCCCAGCACGGCCACGGGCCGTTCTCCATGAGGTTCTTGACGTGCGTCTCCCACGGGGCCGGGTAGTTCTCCGGGAGCTCGTCCGGGTCGTACGCCATCCACTCCTTCGTCACACGCAGCATCTCCCTGTACTGCGCCTCCTCCTCGCTGATCGCTCCGGGCTCCTCGCGCGGGCGCGCCACGCGGGCGACGTGCGCGTTGCCTCGGCGACCGCGAGCGTTCTTCGCGGCGACGCGGGCGGCGGCGGCGGTGCCGTTCCTCATCGCTCCCGAGGAGGAGGACGACGCCGCCGAGGCGCGAACCGCGCGAGCCGCGGCCGCCTCATGACCCACCCGGATGATCGCGGACGACATCGTTTCGTTCACGCCGGCGCGTGTCGGCGCGCGTGGAGTGTGGTGGGCGGCGGCTCGAAACCCTTACCCTTAAAATTCCCCAGCGCGGCGCCACCGCACTTTTTCAGTCCGGCACAGGCGGGGCGCCACTTTCCACTCCTCGTCAGCACTCGGAGGACGCGCAAAGGCATGAACCTCGCGAGGATGAGCGCGTGCGCGGCCGCGCAACACTGGGCGGCGAGGTGGTCGCCTCCCGCGCTCGCCCGCTGGTCCGCTCGCCCCGTCATCCATCTCCCGTCACCGTCGCTCTCGGTTCGCGCGTCCTCCTCCGTGGTTGCCCAGGATGGGGCATCCGAGCCGACGAAGAAGCCCGGCGCCAAGGCTCGGCTGGACGAGCTCACCATCGCGGAGTACCCGGAGTACTCGCGTAACGTGGTCCAGTCGTGGATCGCCCAGGGCAAGGTGCTCGTCAACGGGCAGCCCGTCACCAAGGCGGGCACCAAACTCCGCCCGGACGTGAAGATTGTGATAACCGCCGAGCAGCCCAAGTACGTCTGCCGGGGTGGTCTCAAGCTGGAGAAGGCGCTGGACGAGTTCGAGATCGACCCGGACGGCCTCGTCGCGTTAGACTCCGGCTTGAGCACGGGAGGGTTCACGGACTGCCTGCTGCAGAGGGGCGCGACGCGCGTGTACGGCGTGGACGTCGGGTACGGTCAGGTGCACGAGCAGATCCGAACCGACCCGAGGGTCGTCGTGATGGAGCGAACGAACCTGCGATACCTCCGACCGCTGCCCGAGCCGGTCGACCTGGCCGTCCTGGACCTGTCGTTCATCTCCGTGTTGAAGGTGCTGCCCGCGGTGGCGGCGGCGACGAGGCCGGGGGGGCGCCTGGTGGTGCTGGTGAAGCCGCAGTTTGAGGCGCGACGGAGCCAGATCGGCGCCAAAGGGGTGGTGCGCGATCCCAAGGTGCACGAGGAGGTGATCGCGAAGGTGATCGAGGGGGCGGGAACGATGGGATGGGAGTACGTGCGTCACACGGTCTCGCCGATCAAGGGGGCCAAGGAGGGCAACACGGAGTTCCTCGCGCTGTTCCACAGGACCGACAAGGCGATGCCGTGGCCGGAGCCCCCGCCCGAGAAGGCGACGACAGATACATAGTAGTGGGCAAACACAGCAGGTACACTCGGTGAAATCGGTTCATTATGCGTCGACGTGGGCTAATCGCGACCCGATCAGACGCCCTGGGCCTCCGCCAGCCTCTGCTGCTCCTGCATCTGCTGCACCTTCGCGCTGAACACCTGGTTGACCTGCGCAGCCTGGCTTTGCCTCTGCTTGATGAACTCGAGGATCTTGTCCATGTTCGCCTTGACCAGGTTCACCTTCCTCTTGCAGTAGTCCACGCCGTCCTCCGGGGTTTTCTCCACGAAGTATCCCGTGCCGATGTCCAGCAACACCTTTTCCGTCGACCCGAGGGTTCCCGACACGTAAAGCGAGCTGGTCAGGGGCACGAGCATCTCCTTGCCCTCCGTCTCGTCCTTGAACGTCTCCAGGGCGCGTCCGCTGGTGTGGTACCTATTCGCCGCCTTCGTCAGCTGATCGAGGTTCTGCGTCAGCTGCTGGATCTCCTCCTCGATCTGCTCGCCCATTTGCTGCGGAGATGCGGCACGCGGGAACGGACGGCGGTACGGTCAGACGGGAGGTTGGTTCTCGCGCGGCGCGATCGGGAAGATGGCGACGCTCCGTTTGAACTTTCCACGGCGGAGCACGGAGGGTCGCGGCGCGTGCGGGGACGGGACGCGGGGAAGGACGCGCACCTTCAGCTGCTGCGGGGAGAGCTGAGCGAGCTGAATCGCCTGGTTTTTCGGATTCGACATGGACCTCCGTGCGGGATCTACCGGCGTTGCGCCCCAAAGATCTGTCAGGACGCAAAAAGGGACCGCAGGTAGAGCAGGTGCGCTCAGAAGATGTCAACAGAGAAGATGATGTAGTTTGCGACCTTCGTCGTAGACTCCTTAATGACGACGCCCACGGCTAGCTCCCATCACGCGCGCGCGTACCCCCGCGTCCCCCGCTCACCCGGCGCCCTCCCCCTCCCCGCCCGCCAGCTTCTCGATCTCCTCCGGCGACAGTCCCTCGAACGGATCGACGTCGTCGTCGGCGCGGCTGGCGAAATTTCTCCTCGCGTCTCGTAGCGCGCCAGCCTCCACGGCGAGCCTCGCGCGCGTCTCCCGATCGCGCCTCTCCCGCGCCGCCCGCTCAGCGCGTCGCGTCTCGTTCGTGTACGCGTACCGCGCGAAGTACCCGAACACCCCAGCCACCGCCGCCACGAACAGGACGTTAGCCCACCGAGGCACCGTCCGCTCGGGGTCATCTTTCTCGAGCTCCACGTGCGAGAAGAGCGGGCTGCTGAACCTGTTGACGCTCTTCGCCGCCGCCTCCTCCGCTCGCTGCCTCCGCTCGGCGGCGTCGGCGTCGTCGTCGACGTCCTTTCCTTTCCGTGCGGGTCCGGTCGATGCGAACCCGCGGGCGTGCAGAGAGGGGAAGATGGGCGTTTGGATTTGGCCATCGATTTGGCCGAAACGCGAGGGCGCTCCGAGTTCCGCGAGTCGCAGCCGCGGGGCGAGGGCGGACGCCGCGCGACGAAGCATCTCGCGCGCGAGACGGCGTCACTGGCGAGTTCGTGAAGGAGTCAACAGCGCGCGGGTTGATCGGTGGACGTTCCCGCGCGTCGCGGACTGGCGGTGGCGGTTGTTATTCGGTGTGCCACAGGACTTCAACTGTATCTCGGCTGTCGATCTCGAGCTGTCGAGGGAGACCAGCGGTCGTGTTTCTCCCCTGGATCTGAGGATCAGCGCCTCGCGTCCGCGCCTCATAAGAGCGAGCGCCTATATCGACGTCGCGGCATCGTTCAAGGCTTGGCGCGAAGACGATCAGCCGTCCGTCGTCGCTCTCGAGAGACAGGGCACGAGGGGGGAGGGTGACCGAGAAGCAGTCGTGGGTGGGCACCGCAAAACATTCGAAGATGAGACTCAGGGTTAGGGCGCCGTCGGGTCAGCACGCCGTCGAGATCGACGCGGATGCCACCATCGGCGACCTGAAGGCCCTCATCGCTGAGACGGCGGGCGTGGTCGTCCCAGCGCAGGAACTCCTCGCGGGCTTCCCGCCCAAGAAGGTCACCGCGGGCGACGACGACACGTGCTCCTCCGCGGGCATCGCGCAGGGTGAGATCGTCACCGTCAACGAGCTGGAGCTCGCCGCGCCCGAACCCATCCCCGAGCTCGGGGCTGTGGAGTCCCCCGCGGACCAGATCATCATTCCCGACGACGACGACGACGAGATAATCGCGTCCACCCCGCCCGAGGATTCCGGACCGAACCCCGGGGCATCGGCGGACATCCCGTTGGAGGGCGACGAGGACCACGCGCTCATGATGGCCATCGCCGCGTCGATGGAAGAAGCCAACGCGAACAGGACCAATAAAATGCCCAGGATCGACGGCGATTGGACCGACGCGGGAGACGACATGATCATGTCCAGCCCGTCCGCGCCGTCCGCGCCGTCCGCGCCATCCTACGAGGACGACGGGACTGTCGCGGTCAGGAGGGTCATTGACAGCGACAACTCGTGCCTCTTCAACGCGGTGGGGTACGTGACGTCGCGGTCGCTGAGGGAGGCGCCGCGGCTGCGAAGGGTCATCGCCGACGCCGTCGCCGGGGATACGTTCACGTACACCGAGGGCTTCCTGGGAAAGCCAAACGCGGAGTACTGCGCGTGGATCATGGACTCGCAGCACTGGGGCGGCGCGGTGGAGCTGAGCATACTCGCCAAGCACCATCGCAAGGAGATCGCCGCGTACGACATCCAAACGCAGAGGTGCGACGTTTACGGCACCGGCGAGGGATACTCCGAGCGCGTGATGCTCATATACGACGGCCTCCACTACGACGCCGTGGCGCTCACCTACGAGGGGGCACCTTCGGACATGGACATCACCATCGTCCCGTCCACCGGGCCGGAGGCTGACGCGGCGGATGCCAAGGCGAGGAGAGTCGTCGCCGAGGCACACGCGGCGAGGCAGTTCACCGACACCGCGAACTTTACCTTGCGGTGCCTGGTGTGCCAGAAGGGTCTGGTGGGCGAGAAGGAGGCCGTGGAGCACGCCAAATCGACGGGGCACCAAAACTTTGGTGAGTATTGAGCGGGCGCTCGACGGTACTTTTACCAGTAGTCGCGAAATCACTTGTACAATCCGATTCAATGGCTAAAACGATTCCTCCTTCGGTTCAACTCTCCCGCCGTCGGCGACGTCGGGTTGCTGCCGCCGCTGAACAGCGAGAAACCCCCTTCCGACCCATCCGTTCCGCTCGGCGACCACATCGATCCCCCGAACGCAGCCGCCCCCGTCGGCGTCGTCGACTGGCTGTGGCGTCCAGCTGTGCCGTACCCGGGCGGCGCAGCGGGCGTCGCAGCCCCGGACGTCAACGACTCGAGCACGCTGTTCGCCAGCTCGTCCTGACGCCGCTTCTCCTTCTCCTCGTTCCAGCCGAATCCACCACGGGGATGGTGATCGAGCGACGAGCGGCTCCTTCCGCCTCCTTCCGCCGTGGGCGACGTCGGCGTCAGCGCCGCGAACCTGTTTGTCGTTACCGACGCCGGCGGCGGACCCGCGGGGAGCGGCGGTCGGGTCCCGGGCCTACCGTCCCACCTCTTGGGCTGGTTAGCCGGCGGGGGTCCGCGCGGCAACGGCGGCGGTCCCTTCGTCGGGGACTTCAACGCCGCGTGGACGCCGCCGCCGATGAGGTGGGGTTGAGAGGGCACGATCACCGGCGCGGGCCTCGGCTTCTTCTCCTTCTTCGCGGGCTTGGGCGGGTCCGTCGCTTCTTTGGCCCTCGCCCTCTCCTTGTCTAGGCTGCTCTCGCGCTCGATCTTTTCGACGAACGCGGACTCGCGACGCTCGCGCATGCGAACGGCGGCGTGCCTCCTCGCCGCCTCCTCCTCCTCCTCCTCCTGCATCTTGCGGAGCATGTACTCCTCCTCGCTCACCGTCGCCGCCGACCGTCGGGGGTCCATGTCCCGTACCTCCGCCGCCGTGCCCACCTCGTCGACGTCCACGGGCTCCTCCTTATCCACCGGTCTTTGCTTCGCGTTCGCCTTCTGCTTTTTCGGCTTCTTCTTCTTGCTCGCGACCGGCGCTTCCTCGCTCTCCCGCGCCTTTGCGTTGTTGTTGAGCCAGTCCTCGTCGGAACCGATAATTCCCTGGACGCCGACGACCACGAACTGCACCACCGCCCACACGGTCCCGAAGATTCTCATGAGCCCCCATACCACCGCGTGCACGGGCATGGCCATGAGAAGCCACGCCGCCTGAATCGGCGCCAACGCAGCCGCCACGACCGGGTCGTGCGACCCCTCCCATTCGGTGATTTGCGTGAGGAAACCTTTTCGGCCGTGCGCGTGCTTCACCCGCCGCGCCGCTCCCCCCGCGCAGCACCAGACCGTCAGCGCGAGCCAGACTATGATCAAAATCTCCAAGGACGACTCTGCGATCCCCGGCAGCAGGTTGAACGCCCTCAGATCCTGCCACGTGAGGAAGTCCTGGGGCGCGCGCGTGGCCTGGCCGCCGAACAGCGAGCCCGCCCAACCCGCGACGAGTTCGTTAATCCGCTCGTCAAGAACCTCGTCGGGGATGTCGTCGCCTTCGACGGACCCAGACCCCGGAACCCCGCGGAAGGACTCCGCCTGATCCATGGGTCCTTCCGACGGCGCGAACCCGATCAGGTTCCCGGGCTCCTCGCTCCGCGCGGTATGAACCTCACCCACCGCCGTTGATTCATATTTATTATTCCCGCGAACGAGCAGATGCAATTTTGAGCCAGGCAGCTGCCTGGCCCCCGAAACCTACCGGGTCCATTGACGAGGGGCACTCCTCCGCTTCCACCCGCTTCATGAGCAAGCTGCTTGTGCATCGAGTGTTCACGCAGCTCATCGTCGCAGGCACACGTCGTCACGCTCGTCGCAGACCGCGTCTCAACCCGCGCAAACCCAGGCTCGCCGTCGCGGCCGCGATGGACAAGAATCCCGAGACCAACAAGTACGTGGGATATCACCGCGAAGAGGTTGGATCCGAGAGCCTCGTCGGGACCGTGAAACACTTCGATTGTCACGCGTTCCTCGTGCACGGCGATGCGGACGCGTGGCCCAGCGAGGAGTTCGACGCCGAGGGCGACGCCGCGAAGACGCTACACGACGCCATCAAGACCGCCGCGGGGGAGCACAAGAGCGGCGTTCACCAGTTCAAGCCGGGAACCTCCGCGGTGGGCAAGGTGAAGCTGAACCTCTCCGAGACGGGCGCGAGAGGAGCCGCGGGGGACGAGGCCGGCGACGTGATCATGTTTCCGCAGATGCGCAGGCACAGGCTCGGCGCCGACGCCGTCAACGACCCGGCCAAGGTGACCGACTTTGTCAGGCGCGCCGTCGTGTCCGGCGACGACGCCGGCGAAGCGACATCGCACCGCGCGCACCTCTTCGTGTGCACGCACATGAAGCGCGACGCGAGGTGCGGCGTCTGCGGCCCCGCGCTCATCGAATCCATACGCGACGAGTTGAAGCGCCTCGACGTCGCGGACGACGCCGTCGCGGTGCGGGGGTGCAGCCACACCGGCGGGCACAAGTACGCCGGAAATCTCCTCCTCTTCATCCCCGAGAACGGCTTGGCGGCCAAGGTTGAGGACGCGGGCGAGACCAAGGGCGTCTGGTACGGATACGTCACCGCGGCTGAGATTCCCGCGGTGCTGGAGCGCACGGTGATGCGCGGCGAAGTTATCCCGCGGCTTTGGCGGGGATCCATGGGCATGCGACCCGACGAACACGAAGCCGCGGCGGCGGCGGAGGCAAAGAGAATCGGGGAGCCTTGGCCGCCTCTAAAGACGCCTTGCGACGCTTGCAACGTGGAAGGAGGAGGAGGAGGTGGTGGGGAGCTCAAGGACATCGAGGACGTGGTGGCCGGTGGGCGCGTGATGAAATCGGTCGAGACCGACCGGGATGATGACGTGTCAAAATGCGACGTGCGCGTGGGTTCCGACGGCGCCGCGAGCCTCGCAGGGGACGAATGGCCCCCGCGCTGGTTGGATCGGGTGGCCATCGGCGGTATGGTGGCCGGACTCGCGGGTATGCTCGCGGGTGTAGTGTTCGATCGTTGATTAATTAAATCCGACTCCCGTCATTCTACGCCTAAGCGTCGTCGCCCGCGTCGGAGAAGGTTCCCGCGTCTGACACGTGTTCCGGAGGGTAGTAGAACGGCTTCTGGTGCGAAAGGAGCGGCCGCTCGGATTGATACGGTCCGAACTTGACCCTCGGTTCGCGCCTCGGCTGCTCGGGGATCTCCCCGCCCCTGATCACCGGTACTCCCCACTCCACGCGCCCCGCCGCGGGTCCCCCGCCGATCGAATTCGCCTGCCGCTCCTTACCGAGCTTCCTGAGCTCCGTCTCGAGCCGCCTCCTGCGCTCGGCAACCTCCTCGCGCGTGGCCCACATCCTGCCATTCGGCCCCGGCGCGGATTTGACAAACTCAGCCGCGTATCGCGCAACCTTCGCGTCAGCCTTGAGCTTGTGCACCGGGACAACGGCCTCGACGTCCGCGAGCAAGTCGAATGGTTCGTCCATCTCCGCGATGTCGTCCTCGCGCTTGGGGTTCCATATGCCGTCGTCGCCGTCGTCCTCGTCGTCCTCGGCGCCGGCGACGCTCGCGTTGTTCGACGTCTTCTTCGCTCGCGTCTTACCTCTGACGATTCGCGCGGTGGGTCGGTCCACGACGCGAAGATTGACCACCCCGGCGTCGATGTCCGTGAGATCGAAGCCCGTCACGCCGCTTCCCACGCCGCCGACCAACCCCGGGTGCCTGGGCGTCTCGAAGTATCCCTCCATCCGGTCCGTCGGCGTGGGCGCGGGTACCACGCGCCACTGCATGACGCAGCAGTCTCGACCGCCGGTGCTCGCGACCCACGCGTCGCACCACGATCCCCGCGCGGCGGTGACGTGCGACGAGTGCGCGCGGTGACCGTGAGACGGCGCTCTGGCGAGCACGCACGGGTAGTTGACGACGCGAACCTGTCCGGAGTCATCCGCGGAGAACAGCCTCTTGCCGTCCACGGATCGCCAAACCTCGTTGACGTCGGTGCCGTCCTGACCCTCCTGCCAGACGCCCATCACCTCGAAACCGAGGGGCGACGTCCACGTGTGCCAACCGCCTCTACCGTCGTCGTCGCTCTCGTATCCTTCGAGCAACGCGTGCGCGTCGTGCGTGGGGTCCACCGGCTCTTCCTCCGACGCGGAATCGTCGTCCTCATCCTTCTTTTTCTTCTCTTTTTTCCTCGTCGGCTCGCGCGAGTCCACGCCGTACCGCGGGGCCCTCGGTAGCAGCTGGCCGCTGGGCACGAGGTGATACAACAGTTCGTACGACGTGCTCCCGCTGCGCACGCACCTGCTGCACTCGGTCCAGTCCACGTGAAGCACCGCGGATGAGTGGCCTGAGCACTTGGCCCTGCGAGAATACGCCGGTCGCAGTTCCTCGTCGCCGGGCTTAGCCTTGGTCCTGTAGAGCTCCAGACCGCCGAGTTGGTCTCCCGCGGCGAGCCATCTGCCGTCGGGGGAGTAGCCAAGAGCGCCGACGCTCGCCTTGAGGCTGCCAACGCACGCGTACAGGAACCGAACTTCGATGTTAAACCATGCGTCGCCCGTGGAGATGTAATCCGGATCCGGCTGTTTCCACGCCAGTATGCCGAACACGTTTACCGTGCCTTTATCCAGTCCAACCGCGAGATGGTGGCCGTCGGGTGAAAACGCGAGCGAACGCACGGGACCGCCCGCGTCGAACGCGGCGAGCTCCGTCCGGGTCCAAGCGTTCCAAATCACCGTTCGTCCACTGCCGGCGCCGGTAGCGTACATAGCCTGAGTCCCCGAACTGGCAAACTTCCCGCCCTGCCACCACGCGAGTGCGTTGAGGCTCGAATCGTGCCCCCGGATCAGGACCGACACAACGGGCTGTTTGGCGTTCTCCTTCACCGCCGCGGCGTACTCGAGCCGCAGGATCGCGAGCTCGGTCAGCTTCTCGACCGGTTTATCCTCATCCTCCGTCTCTTCCGATTCCGTCTCTTCGCCCTCTGTGAGCTTCGGGTCGATCAGGATGCGCCACACGCTGCCCTGCGCCGTGGTGATGAGCGCGTACCTACCGCTCGGCGACCAACACGCGCCGCGAACGTCCGGGTAGCTCTCCAGCCATCGCAGCGGCTCTCCCTCGTACTCCCATCCGGGGCCGGGGTACTCGTCGTCTCCCTCCAGCCACACCTCAGACGCCGAAACCGACGGCGGCGGCGTTGGCGGCAGGGGCTTGGGCGGGTTCTCGACCAGGAACATACCGCCGAGAGGCGCGACGATCGTCGCATAGCTGGTGTTTACCGCCCAGCACATGATGCCCCCTCCCTTGTCGCCGGAGAGCAGCAGTCTGTTGTCGGATGAGAGGGCGAGCGCGCTGACACCCGCTTTGTGCCAGTCGCTCCCCGGGACGATTGTCACCGGGATGACGCCGTCGCCCTTGTCCCAGAACATGATCCTACCCTTCGGGGACCCGGTGACCAGATTAACGCCGCGGATGAGGTTATCCTCGCCGGGTGGACCGGACTTGACGCTCGAAGCGTCGCCATCCGTAGCCTCTTCCTCGTCAACTTCCTCGGCCCTGACCCTGACCCAGGGGAGGAACGCCGCGCATAGGACGTCCTCGACTTTCGCGTTGGGTACCCACTGGCCGCCCCTCGCGCGCCACGGCAGTTTCTGGTAGGATCGATCCGCCTCGACGTCCCCCACCCCGCCCGGCGGCCTGGGTTCGCGCGGCGGCGGTGTCCAAAACTTGATGTGCTTCGAACCGAAAGTGATCATCGCGTCCTTGTTCGCCAGATCCGGCGAGAACATCGCGCCGCGAACCGCGGGTGGCGTGCTCTGGTACCCGCGCGCCTGCCACAGCTTGTGACCCGCGCGCGTTTCACCGGGCATCGACGCGTTGAGAAGCGGACCGGAGTTCCAGTCCCACATCGACACGGTGTGCGCGTCGTCGCCGGACACGGTGACGAGCCTCGTGCAGTCGGCGTTGAAACCGACGCAAATCACCGCGCGAGCGCCCTTCGGGTGCGTCAGCACCGCGAGAGGAGCTTCGGTCGCCTCGGCGTCCACGCGCCACACGATGGCCCTCGGTTGCACCCCCATCTCCCCGCTCGCGCACCTCCTGCTCCCCTCGTGCACCGTCAGACACCTCACGTCGTCGACGTGGCCGCGGAAATGGCGCTGACACCGCGACCGCTCCCAGCTCTTCGGCGGCACCGGGTCCATGTCGACGCCCGCCATGTACTGCCGCTTGCGCCGCGCCGCCAGCTCGTCCCTCGCCTTGTTCTCCGCCGCGCGCTCGGCGAGCACGGCCCTCGGGTCCCTCAGCGTCTGAACGACGCACACGCCCGCCGCGTAGTACACGCACTCCTCCGTATCCGGGTCCCTTCCGGGTGCGTTCCGGGTGCGTTCTGGATCGCGAGCTTTCCCGTCCGGCGACTCCCCCGCGCGGGGCGCGACGCAGAACACCGGGACGGGCGCGGTTCGGTCCACGAGCCCGGGCCCGCACCCGTGCACGTGGTCCAGCTCGAGCGTGCAATCCGGGAGGACCCCGCCCCTGGCGACGTGCGTTCGGTCGAAGCCGTCGGGGGGAAACACCGGCGTTCGACAGTGCGGGTACACGAACGCGTCGCCGTCTCTGATGGGCGGGTCGTGCTCCGTCAGCGGGCCCCTGCGCGTGCGGAACGTCTGGGACGGCGCGACGGGTTTGGCGTACCCGGCCGTCCTCGGCGGCTGGGTCTTGTTCGGCTGGGTCTTGTTCCGCTCGGTCTTCTTGGACGCGTCCGGCGGGGAGGTTCGACCGGACGTGGACGCGCGCGGCGCCGTCGGCGGCGACTGGCGCG
>MDTE01046690.1_pt1 | contig 21150 bp, 14 predicted proteins | sample 811231 | NCBI WGS metagenome assembly MDTE01 (sample SAMN05326651, study PRJNA326480) | marine metagenome | isolation source: seawater | place: Indian Ocean: Red Sea | collected 2010
GGTGTTTTACATTCCATTGAAGTTCTTGATTCTGTGGGTAGTAAACAAAAGGTACAGTATGGAATTTGTGATGTAGAAAAATTAAGTCCTAAAGTAATTAAATTTCTGAACCTACCTTCCTGTGGAAATCTGGGAATTGTTGAAATGGCACAGGCTGCAGGGCTTGCCGATTTGCCTGAAAGTAAAAGAAATCCTTGGGAAACTTCCACTTTTGGGGTTGGTCAAATATTGAAAGAAGTAGCGGGATTTGGCGTTGATGTAATTCTTTTGGGTATAGGAGGAAGTTCCACAAATGATATCGGGATCGGAGCGTTGAATGCCTTAGGTTTATCTCTTAAAAGCCATGATAATAATGAAATTTCATTTCCTATTCCATCTGTTTGGAAGAATGTGGCAGGAATTGATATAGATGGCTTGGATTCGCTACCTCCTATCCGCATAGCGTGTGATGTAGACAATCAATTGTTTGGAAAAACAGGAGCAACTGCTCAATATGGACCCCAAAAAGGACTGGCTGAGAAGGACATCGAGAAATTTCAAGAGCAAATTAAAAGAATTTTAAAGATACTCGAGTCTCACCGAACAGATATTTTTGAACTGAGTAAGTCTAAGGGAAGTGGTGCCGCTGGAGGCATGGGTTTCGGTTTGTCTATTTTTTATGATGTTTCACTTGTTCATGGATTCGATCTTATAAGTTCGTGGTTTGAAATTGATCATAAAATAGAAGAGGCTGACTATGTAATTACTGGTGAAGGAAGATTTGATCAAACTTCCCTCTGTGGAAAGGGACCGTTTGAGATTATCAGACTTTCAAATCTCAAAGACACTCCTTCATTGGTTATGGCAGGTTCAGTTGACCCCAAAACTGCAATAGAAATTTCCGGAAAATTTACAGGTTGTGATTTAATTCCTTTTGGAAGGAGTGATTGGAGTTTGGATAAAAACCTGTCACGAGCTAATCAAAATTTCACTGAAACACTTACGGGGTACGAGTTCCCAAACTTAAACTAAGTCACTACATTTAATGGACAAAGAAATCAGATTTAAGCGAATTCGAAGGCTCAAAAAATGGATGAGACCTCTTCCGAGAAGGTCAAATATTCATCGCTATCCCATCTTAAAATGGTTTTCTAAATTTGCTTACGACCGATCTTATCTTTGGTCTTTCCGTAGTAGAACTATTGTGCCTGCTCTTTTTTGGGGAGTTTGGATTGCCATGCTTCCAATTGTCGGTCTTCAAATGCTGGTGGTTTTCTTTTTGGCTATGATTGTGCGAGCAAATTTGCCAATAATCATAGCTCTTCAATGGATTTCTAATCCTTTTAGTATGGGTCCAATTTATTTTGCAGATTATCAAATTGGAAGGATCTTTTTAAGCTTGGTTGGTATTAAATATGAGAAAAACAAGCTTCTAAGTGCAGATTTTAATTGGTCTGACTTTTCATTTTCTGACTTAAAGAATTTACTCGATACTTTTCCTCCCATGTTTGTTGGAGGTTCCGTAATCGGTATTTCTTTGGGAGTAGTTTCAGTATTCCTTTACAAGCTAGTTTCTAAATCATACAAAAAGGAAAATGATGACACAAAATTCCTCTAAATTCCTATCTATAAGTGAATACTTTACCTTTTTTCTCTTATTTTTTGTCGTAGTTTGGCCCGTTCATATTCAGGCAAAATTTTCTCTGGGTGTAGATTATTTGGAAGAAACAAAGTTTGGTATTTTAAAAGGCAAAAAAGTTGGTCTTTTAACTCACCCAGCGGGCGTTAATAGTAGGGGCGTTAGTACTGTTGATGTGTTACGCAGGACTTCACAAGTTGATTTGGTTGCACTTTTTGGTCCGGAACATGGAATTTATGGGAATGAAAAAGCCGCCGTTCCGGTTGATGATAAAATCGATGAAAAAACAGGTTTGCCGGTTTTTTCACTTTACGGGAAGTTTAGGAAGCCGACAGCAGAAATGCTCTCCAAAATTGATTGTCTTGTCATTGATCTTCAAGATGTAGGAGTTAGATGTTACACCTACATCAGTTGCATGAGATATGCGATGGAAGCTTGTTTTGAAGAGGGAGTTAAAGTTGTTATTCTAGATCGGCCTAATCCTCTGGGAGGATTAAAGATGGCTGGTCCCATGATCGATGAGGAATGGATGAGTTATGTGGGTGCTTTTCCAATGCCATTTGTTCACGCAATGACGATTGGTGAAATAGCATTGTGGTCCAAGAAAGAGAGAGGCATACTTAAAGTTTCAGAGAAAGTACGAAAAGCGGGTGAACTGGCAATCGTGCCAATGAAAAATTGGAAACGGGCAACGACATGGCCTCAAACAGGATTGAAATGGATTCCAACTTCACCAAATATCCCGACTTTGGATGCGGTTGCTGGATATCCAATGACGGGTCTAGGTGCACAAATGGGAAAATTTAAGCATGGAATAGGCACATCTAAACCATTTCGGTTTTTGACTTACGGTAACAAAACGCCAACTGAGTTGAAAACAGAACTTGATCAAATTGGAATAGGGGGCCTGGAATTTAAATTAATGTCCCTTGTCAATTCCTCCGGTAAAAAGGTTGAAGGTGTATATATCGTTTTGAAAGATTGGAAAGATTGGGATCCTACAGAATTAGCATTTCATATGATGAAACTTTCAGCGAAATGGGAGTCTCCATCTCCATTTACCCAAGCTAAAGAGTCTGAAATTACTCTCTTTAATAAACATGTAGGATCTACATTGTGGTGGGACCATCTAGCAGATGAGGGACCAAACTGTGATGTGCAGGGGTTTCTTTCTAGTTGGGATAAGCAAGTGGAAATATTTAGAGATAGAACTCAAAAATACTATCTATATTAATTTAGCTATGACCTTTCTTGGAACTATCTAAGAAAGTCATCAAGTGTTAAAACTTTCAAATGGTAACTACTTAGTGCGTCTTTGGCAGTTTCTTGATCTTCCATTGCAATGGCAAGTACTGGTTTACCGTTCGGTTGATGTAGAAATGGATAGACATAATGGATATTTATTTCTGCGCTTAGAAGAGATTTTGTAATTTTTTGCATCGAATCTTCCTGATCGACTTCAATGGCTAAAATTATTCTTTCGGTAAAAGAAATAGATCTAGACTTGAGTAGACGAGCTAAGTCTTTCGGATAGTTCGGAACGAGCCTAATGACCGCGGAATCAGAAGCATCTAATACACTGATCGCCAAAATATGAATACCTCCTTCATCCAACATTAAAAGAAAGTCATTTAACCAACCAACTTTATTTTCCGCATAAATTACGAATTGCCTTATTGGTTCCAAACCTGGGCTTCTTAATGTCATAGAACCGTCAAATTCATCGCTCATTATTCAAATGTAATCAAATGATTAAAAAAATAAACGCTTTTTCTTGCACAACTCATTTATTGCAAAGTATTTTGAAAAAATACTTAGTTACAGAAGAATGAAAACAACGAAGCCAATCCATTACATTCTTTTGTTTATGTTTCTGGTAAATTCTACCTTGGCAAACATCTCTGCAGGGCATCAATGGGTTACCTCGGATATAGATTCAATAATGGAAGCTTCTTCCCGAAATGATTATTTCGCTCAAGGTTTTTTAGCATTGGTATACATACATGGAGATAAGAATAGACAGATAGATTATGATAAAGCCTACAAACTCGCAGTGCTGTCATCTGAAGGAGGTCATTGGTTGGGTCATTTCGCACTTGGCTATTTATATCGTAATGAGCCAATTGGTCCTGACTTACAAAAAGTAAGAGAATTATATTTGAAATGTTTTCAAGATAGGGATGGAACCCTTATTAAGCTTTCAGCTAGAAAAGACCCGGTAGCTAGCTATGTATTGGGTGAAATTTTTACTTCTGACGAACTTCGCCCGCTTGTTCTTCCTGACCTAAAGCTGGCGTTTAGGCATTATGAAATTTCATCAGAAGCAGGCTACGCTCCTTCCGCGGTGCAATTGGCACTTTTTAAAATCCATTCCTTGATTTCTGGAAATCAAGATAATGTAGTAGATGAGCAGCAAAATGGAATAGATACTCTTAAGCTTGCAGTGCAGAAGAACTTACCATCTGCGCATCATTATTTGGGACGGGCTTATTTTGAAGGAAATACTGGCAGTAAAGATCTTGAGATGGCCTTGGTTCATTTTCGAGCTGCAGCTGATAAGGGATACGGAGAATCACAACTTATTTTAGCGGACTACTACGCACAGGGATTAGTTGGCCCGCCTAAATATGATATAGCAAAAAGGTATGCAAGTCTTGCTCTGAAGACTCATTACGAGAAGGCTAAACAGAAACTTGATTATTTGGATCAACTACAAAGTAAACCAAGTGGTGTCAGTAATGTTGATTTAAATAATGAATTATTACCCGAAATCCCAACCAATGAACCTATTTTACCAGTTCCGCTGGTTGAAGAAATGGAAAGCCTAAAAACAAACGATAATTTTTCGTCTACATTATTACCATCCTCGTATTCAAAGATTGAATCAAATCAGCCAGAAAAAAATGAAGGAAATAAAAATGAAACTGAGGCTGAGAATGTTTCACAGATAATTCCAACACTGTCGGCGGTTTCTGAGCAATCAAGTTCCAGTATCTGTGAAGATGCAAAAAAATATTATTGGGGCCGGGGTGTAGAAAAAGACTACACAAGGGCTTATAACCTTTTCTTACAGGCAGCACAGACAGGGCATCCTGAATCTTCAAGGTATCTTGGTTTGATGTTTCTTTCCGGCAAAGGAGTTATTAAAAATGTAAAATCTTCTATTGAATGGTTTGAAAAAGCCGCAGCAGGTGGCGATGATATGGGACGAAGAAGTTTAGAAAGGCTTCGAATGCTTAGGGCTGAATGATTTCAAAATAAATTATTTTGGTTTACCTTTAAGAAATCAAATCATAAAAGATCATATTAGGAGAGATGGCAGAGTGGTCGAATGCGCTGGTTTGCTAAACCGGTGAGGGGCTAATCGCCCCTCCACGGGTTCGAATCCCGTTCTCTCCGCCACTTTTAAAGAAAATTTTATTTCACTATCATTTGTAAAATTAAAAATGAAAATCTCTTCTTTTGGTTACTTTGTAAGTGTAATTTTTCTATTCTCAGTATTTGGTTGTATCCGATCCAATTCCATTTCTGGAGAAAATAGTTTTAAGATCCCTAAAACTTTAGGGTCTGGAGAAAGAGAAATAAATTTCGAAAGTAAAAACCTTCCGCTTTACAGTAAAAGAAATTTACAGACTCTGATGCTAGGGAAGAATAAAATTGAAATTCAAGAGATTATGGGAATTCCCGAAGGTAGGAGTCTAGACGGCGGTAATGGATATTTATGGGATTACCGCAGACCAATCTTTGATGAAGCAACAGAAAAAGTATATGAGTGGAGTTTAGTGTCCTTTAAATTTATAGGAGGTTTATGTTCTAGTATTGATATTAGACTCGAAAATCCACCCACTTTTCTTTTGAGAAGTCGAATGGTAGAAAACAATGAAACTACCGATTCATTCTGATGTTGAATTCCAAAATAAATTTAATTTTTTGCTATGTCCGCCTATCTACGGAAGCCTAATAATATTGATGCTTGAATTATCGGACTGAACATAGGAAATTTTCTTATTTTTTGCATCCTTTATTATAAGTGCATTTGGCTTTGAACAAGTCAGGGTTAACGGACCTTTTTGATGTACCAAAAATTCTTCATTCTTGGAAAGATTTTTCCAAGCAACTTCGTTGCCCCTGTTGTCTTGAATCCATATTAAAACATTCTTTGTCGCATTTAATTTGTAAGTAAAAGTTGAGCTTGTATCACTTTCCTGAGTATTCGAATCTTTTCGGGTTTCACCTTCGTTTCTTCGGTATTCGAGAAAATCCCTTGTTTCGGGTTTACTCAATATATATGATTTTTCCTCTATTACATTCTGAGTTGGTGATGGTTCATTAATTTGAGGTTTTTTTGATTCATTAATAAAGGCATCTGGAGGCAAAGCATCTGGAATTTGCACTTCCGACATAGAAAAACATCCAAATGTACATAAATAGAAAACGATGGTCAGTAGGGCATACAGCTGTGGGTAAATCCTTTTTTTAAAATAAATTTTTTTATTGTTCATTATATTTCTCTAATAGATTTTGTTTACAAATCACCACTCCATTTTTTTTCAAGATAATCTGGGTTTTGAAAATGTGGAAATTGTGCCTCGTCTGTTGGGTAAGCTAATATATGACCGGAGCTTAGTTTTCCTAAGATTGATTTGCCATCGGATGAGAATTTACATTCTTTAAAAGGGGAAGCAAGCCTGTCAGCTAGTGTTACAATGAAATTTCCATTTTGATTACTCCATAGCCTTAAAGCACCATCATGTACGGTTAAGATCAGATTCCTAGCCGGAGAGAAAGCAGCTAAAGAATCCGACGGACTGATTTTTTCCTTTCCAGTATATTGTTTCAGGAAAACTTGGAGCTCGTTATATTTAGCAGGATTTTTTTTGGATAGAGCAAAATAGAAATCTGGAGTTTTTTCAATTATTCCGTCGGGACGATTGACGAAAATGGATGAGTCATCTGGTAATTCACGAAGGGAACAACTGCCTTTCCCAGTAGTTAGAAGAAGTTTCTTACCATTTTTTGATAAGTCAAAATCAACAGTGCTGGGCAAATTGGTACGAATAATCTTGTAGATTGCACCAGCCTCGGCATCAGCAAAACTTAAAATCCCGTTGGTATTGAGCATACAAAAGTAGTTTTTCTCGGGTAGCCATTTTGCCTTAAGAACAATTCCTTTTTCTCGTGGGAAGATGGTATTTGAAGCACCACTCGCAGAGTCGATTAATATTACATTGGAATGTCCCCCTGAGCCTAAAAGCTTTTTGGAGTCATATGAAAACTCAAGATATTCTACATCCCCTTCATAGTCTCTAGGCTCTATGATCCAATTAGGGTCTTTTTTTTCTAAGTCACGAAACACTATCTTACCATCCAACCCACAGGAAACAAAATTTTCTTCATTCTTATCGAGAGTAATGCAGGAAATAGGGGCTTTATGATCACGGTAGGAAGCAATAGTCTTTCCTGTAACCTGATCCAAAAGATAAACATTACCCTGGTCTGTTCCAATGAGAAGATGCTTTTTGGTTAGCAAGTGTGAAATTTCAAGTGCTGAGCCATTAAGAAGCCTTTCCCAATCAGCCTTTTCAGATCCAATCTTTTGAACCGTAATTTTGCCTAGGTCGTTTCCGCTGATAATTGTCTTATCATTTAAATGACAAATAGCTTCTGAGAAATTTGATAAACTGCGGGAACCCATCATGAAACTTCCCTGCGGAATTTTTTGTAATGAAATAGGCGAGAGTTTTTCTACCAATTTCTCAATGTCTGTACTAGAGGCTTGTTTCTTCGAAGCATTTGAGTCTCTTTCTTTTAGAATTGGGCCAAGGCAAATTCTTAATCCACGATCACCATTCGAGATAGAAGGTGCATTGGCTCCGCGGTAGCCAAATCGACATCTAGTGTAGTCCGTACTGAAACTTCCACCTTTGAGGAGCTTCCATTCACCTTCAAGGTTAACTGGGTTTGTAGCTCCAAATCTGGGAAAAGTTAGGAGGTTACCCTTGTTGACGATGGTACTATCCATACACCATTCCCATACATTCCCATGCATATCAAAAAGTCCCCATGAGTTTGGTGATTTTTGGGCAACTGGCTGAACCTGCCCTTCTGAATTTTTGTTGTACCATCCAAATTTGTTTAGATGTTGTTCATAAACTTTTTCATTATTAGGAATTTCGCTGTAATTAGTATCATAGAATGGACCTGTGGATCCTGCTTTTGCAGAATATTCCCACTCTGCTTCAGTCGGTAAACGCCAAATTAAGCCAGATGGCGGCGTAAATTTTTTGTTCATCAATTTGCAAAATTCCTTGGCTTGAGTCCAATTTACTTGAGCGGGAAGATTGGGGCCTTTTGTTTTGCTTGGATTATTCCCCATGATTTTTTCGAATTGCTCTTGTGTGATCTCCGTTTTTCCGAGCCAAAAGTCTTTAGATATAAAGATTTTCTTCCATTTTTCATTTTTTAATCTTCCTAATTCCTCAGAGGTCGAATTCTTCCCAGTAAAGTTGCCATCAGCTAATTTTGCGTGTCCATCCCAAAGAGCGTAAGAACCGTCTTTTCCATTTGTGAATATAATATCATCTTCACTTTCTATAAGACTTGCTCTGGTAATTCCAATTCCTGGATGTGGATTAAACCACAGGATTTCCTTTGTCTCCGAATTTCTTGCTAAAAACTTTAATCTATGCCAATACCAAGAGCGAAAATATGAATTTGTATTTTCAAGAATTGAAATGGCTTTTGCAGAATTTTGGGATTTTAGTTCCTTTTCGGCTAGCTTTAGTTTTTCCAAATATTCTTTGTATGATTTTTGCAGAAGGTTACATTGAAGTCTTTTAATCTCATAAACAGGAATTTTAAACTTACCTAGTATCGGATGACTTCCTTGAAGAATCTCTCCTTTAATGGACTCGAGTTCAAATGAAAGTTTTCCCTGTGAACTTTTAAGACTGATTTCCTCATCAGAATTAATTTGAGTTTTACTTTTGTCATCTCCTGGGAAAGTAAGGGATCTGAGATTTGCAAATGGGACTTCAAATGTTCCTCTTTTGGTCTCAATTAATATACCATCCTTGGTGGATAGGGATGACCTTATAGGGGTTGAATCACCATTTTTAAATGAGATAAATTGGGTTTCTAAATCCTTTTCATTTGAGTTTGACGGAATGGCAAAAGATTCCCCTGACCAGCCCGCAATAGTCAGTTCTTCGAGGCGCAAAAATGAATTCCCGCCCTGATTAATAAGCAGTATTCCACGATTTTTAGGTTGTAAATCTTCTGCGGTGGAATCTTTCCACCGGGCCACTTCGTTTCCATTTACAAAGACAATAAATTCTTTACTTAGCCTGTGAGCAGAAATTTTGAAGTTTGCTTTTTTTACCCCGACCAACTGATCAACCATAACAGAGCCCAATGTTTCTCTTACAGTTCTGCCTTTTAACTTTTTGTTTGATTGCAGGTTTATTCGATTGTTGGAAAAAGAAAGGTGGTACCCTTCACTTCCATAACTTCCTCCATCGGAATCCGAGAAAAATCGAAGTGCCAAGTAAAAGGATCTTTGCCATTCAGCCTCAAATGAAACCTCTATGGCGTCGACCTCGGGCAGGATTGTGCCCGTGCTTCCAGAAAAAACTGAGATTAAGCTACCTTTTTCATGAGTCCACGCTTTTGAATTACTTTTCTTCCAATCCTTAAATTCATGGGAGGAATCAAAGAATACTTTGTATGAAGCAGGCAAAAACTCAATGGAGACAAGATCCGATAGCTTGGATCGCAATGTCTGATCAAATTTTGTCTTAAAGACAAGCTCCTCACGATCAAGCGAAATCAGTGTGCCTCTGAGAAAGTCGTTGTTAACAAATTTTACACGAAGTTGACCCGCTGTCTCTTGTTTGTCAATAGCTACTATTCTATTGAAAAGAACTGATTCCACGGCTTTGTACCCAAAGCTTAGAGGGTTTTTCGAATCCTTGTGATGCCAAACTATGTTACCTTCTTTTTCTGCTTCTCGGAGCTGACCAATCAATGAAGAGCCATCGTTAAAGGATAAAGTTTCTGGACCAATTGTTAGATTGTTTTGAGCAAAAATTTGGATGCATAAAAATGTTAGACATGAAAGAATGAATAAAGAGGTTTTGCGGAAAAAAATAAGGTTCGATTTCATCTTTCGTAAATAGGGAGGTAACGGTAGTTTAATGCCATTGATAAGAGAGCGGCAGAAGTTGCAAAGGTGTTCCCGTAATTTCCATTCCATGATCCATTTTCGGACTGCTTTGCCTGCAATTGTCGGACATTTTCTAAATTCCATTTGTTCCAGTCTTCCGCTGTACTCCGAAACATTGCCTGTGCGGTATAATACAAACTATAAAACTTGTGGCCCTGATCACCAAAGCGAGCGTTTTCTCTTAGGTAATCAATGGACTTTTGAAATGCATCAGACTTCGTATCCTTATCGAGAGCAAGGATGAGGGAACCAATAGCAGTTCGAGGAAGATTGGCTCCTGAATTTCCCGTATATCCAAATCCACCTTTTTCGTCTTGGCATTCAAGAAGAAACTTTTTTCCTTTGGAAATCGCATCATCGGGGATTTCAATGCCTGCATTTCGTGCAGCAAAGAGTGCAACCATTTGAGCTCCCGTTACGGTGGTGTCCGCATCTTTACTTTCCGGACTATATCTCCATGCTCCTTTGGGATTAGTTTTTTGTGCTGAAACAATTAGGTTTGTTGCTTTTTTCAGAGCTGGACCAATTGTTGAGTCGTTGGTTAATCCGTAATATTCCGCTAATGCAAGTGTGGCAAAACCGTGATTATACATCGATGTGCCAATGTATCCAGTAACTCCGTTTTGCTGCTTGAGCACCTGTTGTACAGCCTTGTTCAATGCTTTGGAAAAAGTTCCAAACTCAGGATCATCCCCCCTAGATAGAAAGGCAAGAACAGCCATTCCTATAACGCCAGGTTGGGATCCATATGAAGAGTCTGACCATGTACCGTCTTCATTCTGCGTGGACTGTAGGAAAAGAAGGCCTCTGACATAGGAATCATCCAATGAGCGGACAAATTGGTCGTTTTCTTGCTCAAAAATCTCCTGTGCCCCCGCATGTAATATTAACAGCAGAAAACCAAGTGTTACTTTTAGTTTGTTATTCAATCTTCTATGGCTTTGAAGTATTTTTCCATTGCTTCCTTGAATTCAGGTGCGATTGATGGGGTTATATTACTGCTACTTTTGGATGATGAATCATTTTTTGCAGGTGCCAAAGTGGAACCTTTAAGGGATTTTGTTACTTGCTCTACTGAGCCACCCTGAGACGATCCTCCACCTGTGTTTCCAGGCACTGGGCTATTGCCATTCGCTGATCCTGATTTTTCATTTCCCATTTGCATCATCAAAAGTTCCATAGCTGTGAGATTTTCATTGTCACTATTTCCTTGCCCTTGTCCTTGTCCTTCAAGCAACAGGTTGATCAAGTCGCTGATTATATTTTTAGACTCTTTTTGGGCAGCTTGTGTTCCTTTATCAAAAATTTGTTTTGAAAGTTGTTGTGATGATTCAGACATTTCCATGTGGGCATCATCAAAGAGCGGATTTAAAGCCTCTTCTGCAATCGAAATTTGGGTGTCAGTAAGATCGATCATTAAAGTGTCCTGCTGATCTTTTAGCGACAATGACCAGACTTCCTTACTTCCCCGAAAGCCTTCTTGATCCAAAGTTTTTGTTTTGAAAAGAATATCGGACTGAATCTTTCTCATTTTAAGAAGCGACAAAATATCTGCGGTTCTGTCTTTCCCTTCACCTCCACCAGCTGAATCCCCACCTGGAGATTCTTGCTGAAGCAGCCTGGCCCATTCTTCAAAGGAACTTTCCCAGTAATTAAGTTTGTCCAATGCTTGAAAGGAAATATTATTTCGAATGTTATCGGATACCTTTGATAGACCAATTTTGGGGTTTGCCTCCTTCATCATTTGACTAACTGTTCCGTACTCTACTTTTTGAGTTCTTTCATGGTATCGGCTGATTTCGTTCATAACTTCATCTGCATCCTCACTAACCCGGGATTGTAATTTTTCCATCTCGTAAAATGTACTGAGATTATTGTTGTCGAGCTGGGATGGCATTCTGCCTACTGATGAAGCCATTATGGTGACTAATTTATTTGAAATTTTGTATTCGGTTTTTTCAAGTTTCTTGAGCCTTTCTGCAAGCGTTCTAGCTTCAAGTCTGTCGAGTTGTTTGGAAAACTTTGCTAAAACTTTCCTTAATTCTTCCAATGCTCTTTGCTGAAATTCTGCAGATTGCATCATTGCCTGACTTGCTTGTGATGGATCTGACCTTGAGGCCGAATTTAATTTTCTTTCGGATTCGCTCATGGTTCCCGATGATGTTTCTTTAATTTCTCTCAACGATGATGCAAATTCTTGCAGAAGTTCTGGGTCGAATAATGGATTTTTAGCGGCTTCATCCAATATATTAGACCCATTCCTCGCAGTTGCATTAAGCCTTTTTGCCAAATCATTTTGATCATTTCTTAAGCTGGAAATTTTTCCGGTTTGTTTTGAGCCTAGTTGCTGGTCTGAGCTTTTTCTGACCCTTTCTTCTACTGATAGGGTTTCAAATTGGATAGCCTCTTGATTTCTGGCAATTTCAGAGATTTCAGAAATTACGCCATCTATTTGAGAACGAATCATTTCTGCGTGCTTTTCCGGTCCAACAATTTGCATTTTTAGAGGTTTAGAACGCGTGGGCTCTCGTGCAGGAAAATTGTCCTTAGCCGACGCAATAAAAATCACCTCATCTCCATCTTCCATTTCAAAAAGGCTGGGATCGAAGGGGAATACCAGGTCAGAATTCTTTGTTCCGACTTTAGGTAATTTATTTCTATAGATTTCAATTTCATTAGTTTTCTTCTGATCTCTGAAAATACTTAAACTTAATGAAATTTCTGATAGTCCGAAATCATCCTCGTTTTGAAATGTGATTTTACGGGTTTCAAACAACATAACAGGGGAGGTGTCACATGAAGGGTTTAGGTTTGTCTTGGGTGGTTCATCTTTTTGTAGCTTAAAAAAAACATTTGTCGGTTCCCTCTGTGAGAAGCCATAGCTATCGATTAGGTAAAGTGAAAATCTTTTATCATCATTAAATTTTGGAAGTTTGATTGAAAAGTTCTTGGAGTAAGGTCGAAGTCCAATCTGATCACGGTTTTCGGTCATGAGAACTTGATTAATTTTACGATTAGCTTGAGCAAACAAAGTTATTTCAGAATTTTCTGGCACTTTGATTTGGCTATTAAGGATATCGAATTTCTTTGTTTTGAGAGACAAATAATCTGGGAATTTTACTACACTTGAAAGGGAATCCAGATGAGGACGCTTGATCGTTTTAACATGGAAGGTTTTGCAGTAATCTCCAACAGTTAATTCAAAGGAAAAATCTTCTTTTTGAGGTGGAATGTTAAATTCATAAATCCCCCCATTTAGCGAAGAAATTAAACTAAATTTTGATTCACTGGAATTATGAAGTTCGGCATAGTTTGGCTTTGTGCGACTGTAGGGTGAAATTGAAAACCTGATTGTGGTAGGTTCATTTTCCAAAATAGTGAAAATCTTTTTTTCATCATTGAGTATTTGAGTAAAGGTTATCCTTTCGACAGAAGAAAAAGGAAATGCCCATCGCTTTAAAACATTTTTGGAAATTTCTGGATAAAGGATGAAAGCGAGGAGGATGACCATGAAAATCCCACCAGCACTCACACTTGGAATCCGAACTTTTTTCCAAGGAAAAATCTTCCCTACTTGAAGGGATTTTATTTCTTTTGCCATTTTATCCTGTGCTGCCTTAAAGATTTGAGTTGAATAAGATCGGATTCCGATCTTTTCCTCCTCGGCAATCTCAATAATCCCGAGCAGTCTTTCTCCTTTTGTGCGATAGACTTTTCGAACACTTTTAGCCAGCCATGGGAGCTGCCTTGTGTAGTAGAAAGAATAAGAAATCACTCGAAAGACCGACCACAATGCAGAAGAAAGACCGATTGCAAGAATCAATGATCGCCAAATAACAGTGGTTTCCCAAAAACGATCTGATAAACCTAAAAGAAGCCATGAAGTGCCAAGAAAAGAAAAGGCTAGCAAAACAAACCTAAGAGTACTTTTAATTCGTGCAGTTTTTGACAAAATCAGAAAAAAATCAGAAATCGTAACATCCAACTTGTCCTCATTTCCCCCTGGATTTTTCTTCATTTTTTTCTCTCTTGGATTCATTTGATTAGACCATTCCAAAGAATTTTCTGCCCGTCCAGTAAATTGCCAATAGAGCAAAGAGAAAACCTCCCCAATACATATTGGATCTAAGACTATGTATTCGAATGAGCGGTTTAGGCTCGGGGATAAGAGAAAGCATAGATATCAATTGCTCAGTATTTTGGTAGTTTACGGAAATTCCTCCTGTTAGTTCAGCAAGTTGTTCAAGCGAAATAGGGTTGGCTGGTTTTCCCAATCTTTCTCGATTTAGTTCTTCTACTTGAAGTTTAGTTTTAATCTCTCTGTCTACGGATTCACTCATTGCTTCAATCTCAAGATTTCCTGCAGTTGTTGCTACAAGCGTTGATAGATAAACCCCTGGACACTCTGGATCAGGACGAAAATAAAGATTTTCCACATCTCCATCCGGGTGTCTTGCTAAACCTTTAACTTCACCGTTTTCAAGTGGAAATCCATCTCGATCTAGTACAATACATCGGAGGAATACTTTTTCTCCAATTCTTGGCTTTTCAGGACTTGGTATTAATTTAATGCCTTCTTTTTCTGCTACATATCTACCGTGAGCCATCCACCTTACGATCTGACTCCAAAAACGGTAATGGTATTTGTCCTCCACACCTCTACGCCACCTCCATGCTGAGTCTGAGCCCAAATAAAGAGATTTTCCAGCACCAACCTGTCGAATCACAAGAATGGGCATTTTACCCCAATCTGTATTATAGTTAGAATGAACTGCCAGTACTTCTGAACCAGGTCTAGTTTTGCTTACAGTAGCCGACCAATGAAATCCTGGCAGTCTTTGCCAAAAGTCACGATTTGTCTCTCCTGTTCCTCTTAGCTTGGTCAACCAGTGTTCAAGACCCCTTTGAGTCAGGATATAGGATGCAGGATTCTGAGTTCCTATGCCTCGAGGTTTTTCAGGGTCGTAAATTACTGGCAATACTTCGTTTAGTGAAGTTTTACTAAGCGTTTGTTGCCTGCCCCTTCTTCCAGGCATAAAAATTATTCCTGAAGCTTGATATTGAATCAAATTGGCTAGAAGATCGCATTGCTTTTGGTTCAGTTCATCTTTATCCAAACCAACATCCCCAAGGAAGATGACATCAAATGGAGCTAGATTCGCTTCATCACTAGGAAATTTCTGGATGTAGTTTTGTCCGATTGACGGGGTCATCCCAGGATGGAAAAGAATACATGACAATTCGACCCCTGGATCGCGGTCTAAAGCATTTCTTAGAAATCGATATTCCCACCTCGGGAAAGAATCTACAATTAATGCACGTATCGTTTTACTTTCGACACGAGTATTAATTCTTTTCTTATTATTATTTTTGTAGGTTTCTCCATTTACTTGGCTGAGAATAATATCAAATTCAATTTCACCTTCATTTTCAGGAAGCCAAGAAAGATTTCCTGAGATGCTTTCATCACCAATGAAATTAACAGGTTTTTCCACCACCTTCTTGCCATTTGCAAATAGTGCTATCGTAGTTGATTTAGATGTCTTGAAGCGATTACTTGCTTGCCAATTAACGGTGATTCTTTCCTCTTGAAGAACAAAGGAAGGAGCAAATACCTCATCAAGACTAAGGTCAGGGAGAGACGAATCAGATCCAGTGATTACACTATAAATAGGAATTGATAATGCACGACTTCTTCCTGCTACAGAGAGAACAGGAGGACCTGTGTTTGAATCTCCGTCGGTCAAGAGAAGTATAGCTTTCAAAGACTTAGTTTGATCAATTGTATCACGAATTGCGGAAGAAATGTCTGTTGATTTCTTTCCAGAAGATGAGCTGAAATTGTTTACTAAAATCGTAGCGTTTTTTTCTAAATTCTCGATCCAATCTTTTTGAAGAAATTGTTGAGTCCATTCAATTCTTTGAATGGGTCCACTTTCATCAAGGATTATATCTTTAGTTTCCATACTACTCGAGATATCTTGGAGGCAAACGATTTGAGATTTTTGAGACCTCTCTAACTGTTCCACTCGTTCCGGGTTAAAAAGCGTTACTACAATGAGCAGAATAATTAAAAAACGAAAGCCTTCCCATATGGCTATTTTTCGATTTTTTTTCATTCTCACCCAAGTCCTTATAGCCAAATATGAAGATGCTATAACAATGCAGGTTGCGAAAATCCAAATGCTGGTATCTCCCTGTATCTGCCAAGAGTTTAAGTTAAAACTCATTGCTTTTTTGATTTAGTTAAAAAGTTTGACATTGGTAAACCTAGCAAACTTTCAGCCAGCAGGAAGAAGAGCATTATAATCAAAAAGAAATTCCAGATTTCAGCTCTAGCAAAAGAAAAGTTGGATGTTCGCGAATCGCTCCACAGTATATGATCTGATGATAATGTTTGAGTTAAATCTTCTTGTTGAAGTATTTTGTTTCGTAATTCCGATGCTTTTCGATTGAAGGCCAAGAACTTTCCCAAATCTTTATATATACCAGCCTTTATTGCAGGTTTTTCGTTAGGTTCCCCTGTAATAGAAGACAATTCATTATACTTTAGAGAAGTATCTTCTCCGCATTCTAATAAGTTCAAACTCGAACTTTCTGAACATTCATCAAATATTCGAAGAAGTAGAGGAACAAGTACAAATCCCTCGCCAAGATTTGACCAGTCTCTACTTGGAAGTGTTGAAAAGGAATAAACAATGCCATCGCCAATAGTTTTTCTGCTAAAAAAACTTTTACCGTCTTTGTAAAAAGCAAGAGTTTCTCCTTCAGTGGGAATTTTTCTCTTCAGGATTTTAAGATAAGGCAGTGCGAGTTCCCTTCCATTTGCAGTGTTTGCGAAAATACCTTCATTTCGATTCCATTCCTGAATTTCAAAAAAATTATTTTTGGAAGCTGATTCTATCTTTTCCCAATTTTGAAATTTATATTCTTGATCCTCGTTTTCTGATTCAGGAAAGAGGACAATTTTACCACCATTTTTAATGAATTCTAAAATTTTTGCATCATTATTTTGAGAAGAGTATTCCTGAATAATAAGTAAATCGTTATCATTACGCGTTAATTGTTCATGGGAAAAGTCCTTTTCCACAAAAATTTTATCTGAATTCAGATTACAAACCGCAGTAATGAATTTTTTTGTTTCTAAGTCTTTACAGTGAATCCCGACTTTGAGCATTCCCTGATTTCCATAAGAGAAAAAATAATCATTATCATGAGAAAAAGAGTCTTCAGGTAAGGATATTTTTATCCATCCGGTTAGAGGTTGATCAGCCAATGAGATGATGGGGGTCCAGGTCGTTGAAGGAAAAGAAAATCGGCATTTTTCAATATAAGAATCACCGTTGATGCTTATTTTAACTGGAAGCGACTGAATATCTTTTTGATTCCCGGTTATGGAAAGGGTAGGGGAAAAGCTACCTTTTTCCTCTCTATAGGATTTGCATATCACGCTAAAATTATTCAGGTCGGCAGCTTGAAGCTTTAAAAAGTGTAATTTCCATAAACCTTCCTTAGCTTCTATCCTTGCATTGATATCTTTCAACAGTTGGCTTTTTTCCTGAATATTCCAATTGGATTGTTGCTGATCAGAAATCACCATAATTTGGGCGTAACCGATTTCAGTTTCATCAAGCCAGTTTAGTCCCTGATTAATTGTGTAAGGAAGATTTCCCCCACTGTCCGTGGGACCGAAAAAATCTGCCATTTCTCTGGAATTGATTGTTTCGATTGAATCTACAATGAATGTTTCTGAAAATACGGTTTCGATTACTGCGATCTTACTATCTGGGAATGACTTGGAAAATTGGGCAAATTCTTCCAGCCCCCTCTCAAGCTGGGTTTTCGAGGAGCCTGCGAAAGTTTTTTGCATGCTTGAAGATCGATCCATGACAAGCATAACAACTTCAGGCTTTTGACTGGCGAAATTGATTAGAGAAGATTCATCGGTTGTAATGGGTCGACTCATTAAGATTGCTAAGGCGCTGATTGCCAAGACTCTGGAGAGGAGAGTGAGCCATCTTCGAATTTTGGACATACGGGAGGAGTTTTCCTTGGCTTTTATCAGGAATCTCATTGCTGCCCAAGGTTCGCGACGGTGCCTCATTAGATTGAGGAGGTGGATCAAAATAGGAGTCGCAGCCAAAGCGATTCCAAAGAGAGCGATGGGTTGTAGAAAACTCATCAAATTTTAAACTTGAGTTCTTTCAAATGAAAACTTCCTCAGGGTATCATCTACTTTAAGGTCGGTTATGGTTTCATAATAAGAACTCTGAGTTTCAGCACATATTTTTTTAATTTCTTCCACATGATTGCTCAATTGTTTCAAATATTCGTCTCTTATAATACTAGGTTCTGTTAAAATTGATGAACCTCCCTCAAGATCGATAAATCTGGTTGGGCGATCAAAAATAAAATCTACTTCTTGTCTGTCCATAATGTGAAACAGTACTACTTCGTGTTTTCGATCACGCATGTGATGGATTGCATCCGCAATTGACTTGGGTTCATCAAGAAAATCTGAGTAGATTATAATCTGTGCTCTGCTTTTTGTTGCTTCTGCCAAATCATGGAGTTGTGGAATAACAGAATTCTTGCCACTAGCTTGTGCTCGCCCAAGAGTGTAAAGTATATCTTGAAGCTGAGCCGGGTTTCTTTTTGCCGGGATTTCATCTGTTTTATTTGCACGCAGTAGGGATAAGCCAACTGCATCTCCTTGTTGCAAATATGCATAGCTCAAAGTACCAATCAATCTTTTCGCAAACTCAATTTTTGGGGTTGGATTACCGAATTCCATCGAAGCACTGCAATCCAATAAATGATAACTTCGTAAATTAGTTTCCGCTTCGAATTCTTTTAAGAAATATTTGTCAGTTCGAGCGAGAACCCGCCAATCAATTCTTTTGGGATCTTCTCCAGCAGTGTATTCTCTATATTCTGCAAACTCTACACTAGAGCCTTTATGGTTGCTTTTATGATGACCGGACACACTCCCTTCCATCGGAAATTGACCAAGCAGTGGATTGCCTCCTAACCTAGCAATTGCATGCTGGTCTATATATTCAAAATAGCTACGCTCTAAAAGAGGCATCTGTTTTATTTTTCTTCCTTATTTGCTTCCTTTATCAACCTTCTGACAACATCTATACTTGAAATTCCTTCAGATCGGGCATGAAAATTCGTTATGATTCGATGATCTAACACCGCTTCTGCTACGGATTCCAAATCTTCAATAGTAGTAATAAAGTTTCCTTGGATTACCGCTCGTGCTTTGGCTCCCCGAATTAAAAATTGTATTGCTCGAGGACCGGCACCCCACTGGACTGAATCTTTGATCCATTTTGGTGAATCATTCGAAGCTGGCCTTGTTCTACGAACTAAATCAACTGCCCTTTCAAAAACATGTTCAGGCACAGGAATTTTTTCGGTAAGTTGTTGATAGTCTTTAAGTTTCTTTGCAGTTAAAACTTTGGCAAGCGTTGGTGGGTCACCTAATGTAGTCTTTCTGGCAATGGAAAGTTCATCATCTCGATCAGGGTAATCTAGCCTGATTAGAAACATGAAACGGTCCAATTGTGCCTCTGGTAAGGGATATGTACCCTCCTGTTCGATCGGGTTTTGGGTGGCCAATACAAAAAAAGGCTTTTGTAAATTATGATTCTTACCAGCAACTGTTACCCTTTTCTCCTGCATTGCTTCAAGTAGAGCGGATTGAGTTTTGGGAGGAGTACGATTGATTTCGTCTGCTAATAGCACATTCGTAAATACCGGTCCTTTTATGAACTTGAATTCTCTTCCTTCACCATCTTCTCTATTTTGTAGAATTTCGGTACCGGTAACATCTGAGGGCATCAGATCAGGTGTAAATTGTATACGTGAAAAAGAGAGAGATATACTTTGCGAAATAGAATTTACTAGGAGAGTTTTAGCGAGTCCCGGAACTCCCATAAGCAGAGCGTGACCCTGCGAAAGCATACAAATAAAAATTTTCTCAATAGCCTCATCTTGGCCAATAATAACCTTACCAATCTCATGCTTAATTGAATCAAAAGAATGCTGTAGTTCTTGGAGAGCACTTACCTCGTCATCGTTCAATGCGGATACTTTATCTTTAATTTTTTTTGCTGAGGTTACCATTTATTATTTGAGTTTAGTTTGTACATGCTTGGTGTTCTTGAAATGTTCTGGATTTAATAAATCAAAATCCATGCATCTAGACTATCATTATTATGTGTAAAAAAGCTATTCGTCTATTCTTAAGGGTTAGTTCAAAGAACTTTATGATCAGAATTTATCTAAAGAGCATTAGTTTTAAGAATTATTAAACTGGTGCAAAAAAAGGATTGATCCTTATGTTAAATTGCTCATTCGATAAGTTCAATTTGTCATTATAATTTCATGAACAGGGTCCAACGCAAATACAGAATTTTAAAGAGTAGTACAGCCAAAGAATTACAGGAGATGGTTAATGACCTTATTCAGAAAGAATATAAAGATACTGAAGGTTTTATATTCAGAGCATCCGGTAGGTGGCAATGTCTTGGAAGTGCTTTTATTACCGAAAAAAGTTGGTTCCAAACCATGGTTTTTGTACAGGAAGAAGACGAATAACCTTCGATATAAAAAGTTATTTAGGTTAAATTTTTAAATTAATAACTTGCTTTTTGTACTAGGATTACATAAATCGACTAGTTTATTGTTCAAATTAACAATTAAAGCCACCGATAAGGGCAAGATCGGTGGCTTTTTATTTAATAACTCGTAAATCTTTTGTTTGTGTAAACTTAAATTTAAGTTTTCTGTGAGATACTAATTCAACTCTAGTAATTCAAAATTTTTATATCATGACCAAGTCTTGTGTTTACCTTGCAATATTATTTTTTTCTTCGGTTTTCATTAATGCACAGAATGCTAGCTCAATGAAACCTAACTCTTCTCCACCAAGGTTGCCAATGAACATACCTCCTCCACCAAGTTTTGCCTCCCTTTCTAGTAAATCTGGAAAGTACCAATTGATGAGTGCGGAGTATTACTCACAGGATTCAAAACCATATTTGTATAAGCGCTTGGTCAAGTTTGATACAACTACTGGGGAAGCATGGATACTACACTCAAAAATTGGTGCAAATGGAGAAACTAGAACTTGGATCCCTCTGGAGAATAAATCTGTAAAGTAATAAAAAATTTTATGAATTAGGAGTTATTTTTTCTGAAAGTCTCTTAATTCTCATCTCTAAACCTTGGATTTTCTTTGCTAGTTTTTTATGACGTAAGGAAAAGTGTCCGATTAACATCAGGATTCCAAAACTAA
>MDTE01002087.1_pt1 | contig 21149 bp, 11 predicted proteins | sample 811231 | NCBI WGS metagenome assembly MDTE01 (sample SAMN05326651, study PRJNA326480) | marine metagenome | isolation source: seawater | place: Indian Ocean: Red Sea | collected 2010
GCATCAGATGAGGAATTCACAATCTATGTCTCCGTCAGGGACAAGGCGAACAACACATATCCCGACATAGAGATTAATGTTCAGACTTCGATGCCATCTCTGCGGATTGTCTCATATCAGAACTATAATGGTGGCGAGGACGCCGAATCGGGCCAGACTGCACTGTACAACGTAGTGGTCGAGAACACCGGACTAATCGATGCTCAGCAAGTTCAGTTGAACGGGACCCTGTGCGACTCATACAGTGGCTGCCCTAGCACTTCCAGTACAGGAGTAATAGGAACCGACACTCGCGATATTCCCGCAAATTCTGAAGTCGTGTTTGAGATATCCTTCGACCTCTCGGAAATCAGTCCAGATACCTATTACTTCCACTTCGAGATAAACAATACAGGATTTGATTCTGTAGAGGAATACTCGATTACGGACATCAAGGTACGCTCACCACCCGTCGAAGGCAACTCAGAATGGATAGGATGGCTGTTGGCAGGGATGCTGATTCTAGCCTTACTCATACTGACTAGGAGAGGGGGCAGACGTAGGGGAACGGCTCCGTTCTGAACTCTATTCTATATACGAACAACAACTCATAGTATTCGGTGGTAGCATGCCTGCCTTGGACAAGTTGGAATTGATGCCCGAGCCAGATGATCCTAGGATGATGACGACTGTCGACCGAGATGCCCCCGGTTATCCAGGGGATGCATACGGGCTGTCCGATGAGGCAGCTAGGCAATTGCGATGGCCGGCAGCACCATTGAAGGAGATTCTTTGGCCATGGGGAGCCATCACCTTCGCCTTCGGTGCTGCCTTCATGCTACTTATCTGGCCTTTCATCAATGCATATCTCTCCCCGATTCTCCCTGAGACCGAATGGGCCTTCGATTCCTCAGGCATTCGCGAGCTTCAGGAGTCCGGACTCGATGGAACCGGGGTCCACGTATGCATGGTGGATACGGGCATCGACGCAGAACACCCGGATTTCTCCAATCTCTCTTTGGTGGGATTCAGAGACTTCTACGAGGGCCAGCATGACAATATCAGAGATGTCGGTGATGATTGGCATGGGACGATGATGGCAGGACTTCTGGTAGCAGATGGCAAGTTCCGTGGTGCCGCGCCGGGGGTAGATCTCTCAGTCGCCTTGGCCCTCGGGCCCTCTGGAACTTCAGGCCAAGAGGATATGGTAGCTCAGGCTGTACGATGGTGCAGAATTACTCAAGACGCCGATATCATCTCGCTGAGCCTAGGCAGCAATCCTGGTAGCGGTATGACAGAACAGTCGCAGACCGCGAGAGCCGTCGAAGAGGCACTGGAAGCAGGGATATTCGTAGTCGCCGCAGCAGGGAACAGAGAACCGGATGAGATATTCTCAGACGTTTCAGTACCGGCCAATGTAGGAGGGGTAATCGCGGTCGGTTCGATTACCCGAAGCGGTGGAGTTTGGTCTCAGTCTGCAACCGGTTCAGAAGTTGACCCTTACACTCAGCAGAACCGTACGTATCCTGATCAGAAACCAGAGGTGTCTGCACCAGGCGTGCTACTGCTCTCAACCGCTGGGTCGACGTTGGAGCCACCTTATGCCTATTCATCAGGTACTAGCGACTCAACAGTACTGGTAACCGGCGCCCTAGCTATGATACTGCAACTTCATGGAGAGGCTCTAGCAGGGGAGGACGGATATATCGGGCCCGATGGAATGGCCATTGTCAAGAGATCTCTGGCCAGCTCCAGCGACAAATCCTCAATCAACGGGGTCTCACACGACTCCAAAGGAGGATATGGGTCATTGGATGCAGTTCAATGGGCCGATGACGTGGCTTTCGAACTCAATGCGGCATAATCGCAGTATCAACATGGCCGACCAGTATCACTCGAGCCTTCGGCTCGATATAACCCTATGATTAAATCCGTCAGCGATTCCCACAACGCATGACTGGAGTGCGACGTACTCGAAGTCACTTCCTAGTATTCTTGATGCTCAGCAGCCTATTCGTGGCCCTGATAGGGCCAGCAGCCCCAGTCTCTGCGGATAACGAGACTACGGCCGGCACAGTTTCCGGAACAGAGACATGGTCCGGAGTGCATACTCTGACTGGAGATGTCGTGATATCTTCCGGAGCCAAACTAATCATACAGCCCGGGACCACAGTGGTCTTCCCTAATGGTACCCATCTCGATGTCCGCGGCAACCTTTGCGCTGGGGTCTCGGCCTGCGGAGCCAACAGTGATGCCGGAACCTCCCAGAAGATTACTTTCCGCTGGTCAGAGCCCGCAAACAGTAGCGCGAGAGGCGAGTGCTACGGCATGAGTTATGGCAACCAACAGATATGGGTTGAAGACGCCTCTTGCTACGAGGGAGTACTAATCAGAAACACGATTGACCTGTCCCAGACTGGACTTAGATACATCACTATAGATGGGGCTTGGGGGATTCCTTACTACATCCCCACCGTCTTCCAGTGGAGGTATGGTGCTCTAGTCATCGACGGAGCTAGCCCGGTGTTGAATGAGATTGAATTCACCAACATCAATACGACCAGTGTGCTGACTACCAATCTAGCGCAACCTCGTTTCGTCGGCGGAGAGTATGTCGTCGGCACTGATGATTCTAGTGGCGTTCGTGGTTCTGCTGTACAGATTTACAGTTCTGGAACACCTGTCACGCCATTAATTCTCGAGTCGCCCTACCTTATTGGGACCAACGTCGGATGCAGCCGTCAGGCGCCAAGCAGACCAGCGGTTTGGGCCCAAGACACATTCATTGAAATTACCGATGCTGAAGTGGAAACGGGAGATTACGGAATCAGCCTGCGTAATTCAGCTGGTACAGTCAGCAATTCTGAATTAGATGTTAATTGCAATGGAATAGACATCAACAGCCGGAAGGCGGTCGGCAACACGGATTACGAGGTCAATATCATCAACAATGAGATAACAACAGTAGACGGGGCACCCATCACAGTATTCCAAGGAGGACTAGCCAATATCATTGCCAATGAGATGGAGGGTGCAGACGAATCATCCGGCATTGCTATCGAATCTAGTGAGGTCAATATTCTGAATAATGACATAGGCCCAATTGGAGGTTGGAATGGCCTTTGGATGCTTGGATCGTTCGATGTAATCGCTGAGAACAACACTATCCACGATGTGGCTAGGGAGCCTATACGGGCAGGTGAGTACGGTAGCAGCGCACCGGCACCTTCGGCATCGAGAGTACTCCTTGCAAACAACACCATTTCCACCGATGGAACCGGAACATGCAGTCAAACTAGATATGACGACTGGGATGGTGATTTCACCTGCCCAGTTGTCCACGCTTATAGGTCAGGAGTATCGATGTATGACAATACCATCAACTCTGCAGGCGATGCCGATGGAATCAGAGCTGTGGGTGCTCTTCTGAATATACAGAGGAACACCTTCAACGTCGCCGGAACTGGCGCGATAATGAAACACTACAACGATGGCTATGCCGGCTCTCAGCAGTACGGGACCATGGCATTCTTCTCACATAACTCATGGAACGGCGTCGGGATGACCTACAATGTCACCAAGAGCTCTGTCACGGTACAGTCCGAGTACATCCCCTCGCCTCCGCCCGATGTGTATCCGGTGCAACTGGTCTGGTCTGACCAAGAGGCATGGCCAGCAAATCAGTTCCAGACCTCTATAGTACCGACATTCGTCAAGGAATGCCACAACTGTGCCGATTTTACTCCAATTGGATTCCCACTCTCGGTTGGTGACGGGATGGGTGTATCTTCAGCCATGGACAACAACTCGACCACGTTCACATTCGCCAATCTCTCCAATCTCGATCGCACAAAAATCCACATCGAGACACAACCTACTCCATATGCGGTACAGGTTCGAAGGGCTGAGATGGTTCGCTTCCAGACATTGGTCAATGGGGAAAGGGTAGAGGACACCAACGTTCTCATCGAGGACGCTCTTGGCAACGATCTGTACTCTCTGTATACTGAGGATGATGGCTACACGCCATGGTTCGCTCTACCCTCGGACTTCCACTTGGACATCAGAGGATTAGGAGGAGGAGACAACCCGGACGGATTCGCTGATGATCAGTATGAGGACTCATGCAGCGATGGCATCGATAATGATGGCGATCTTACAATCGATAACGACGATGCTGACTGCGACTATATTGCTGGGACTAGGGAACTGTCACGCTACTATTACACCGCATACAAATTCGGGTCCGGATTTAACAGAGGAAACTTCACCCTTACTGATTCCACTATGCAGGATACAATCAATCTAGTCAATCGAGCACCAACGGTATATGTCACCCAATCGGATGGCCATTCCTTCCGAAAGGCCGTCAATCTGACAGGTAGTGCGCATGATGGTAATCTAGTAGGTGTTTACGCCACAGATGAACTGGCTCAGTGGGACCAAGGTGGGTATGTTCACGAGGTCCAGATTAAAGATCCATTCACAAGCCAATGGTCAAGTGCAGGTCTGGCTGTCGACACCAGCGGCATGAGTGAGGGACAGGTCACAAAGACCGATCGTCCTTTCAGTTCGTGGTACTATGAAATAGATATGAGCAACAGGGAGGAAGGCGATTATGTCTTCGAGATCCGAGCTTTCGACGGGATAGAGTACAGTCCGATTATTTATCGTACGGTTAAGCTGAATGTGCAAGCCCCAACAGTATCAGTTTCTTCTCCGAGCCCATTCTCTACTCATTCTGAAGGCAGTGTCACCTTTGAAGGGACGGCTTTCGATCATTATGGATGCCCCGTGGATTGTAGTAAGGATCTCAAAGAGATGTACTTCCACATTCAGGGCCCGAATTTCGATGTTACTACGCCAGCCGATGGAGGCGCCGATTGGTCATGGACCTGGGACTTCAGCGGCCTGCCTAGGGAAATTGCCACCTACACATTCACGATATGGGCCTCGGATAGTGACTTCTGCCGCGGGTACGTGGACGAATGCAACCCTACCGAACTGACATTGACTATTGACAATTCAAACAGCCAACCATTCATCAGTCTAATATCTCCGTACGAAGGTCAGAGATTGTCGGTTTCGACCGAGACGGTATTTGAGGGCGTAGCCAGAGACAACGACGGAAAGGTCTCCAGAGTTGACTTTGAGATTATGGATGTAGCCAACAATTTCCTTTTGGTAATCTCCGACTCGGTAACCGATTTCGCTCCTAACGGTGCTTGGGCCTTAGAGTGGGACTCAACAGTTCTGCTCCACGACAGGCAGTACCTAGTCAGGTTCAGATCTTACGATGGCTATGATTACAGTGAATGGGCTGAGGTCACAATCATTGCTGACAATCCGCCTGATGCCGGAAACTCTCAGCCTACATTCGATTCCTCGGGATGGTCCGATGAGATAGTATTGTACTGCGAGACAAACTCCCAATCACAAGATAGGTGCACAAAGGCTGAAATCGATCTTCTACAGTTCTTCGATGATATCGACCCGGGCCAAGAACTCCTTTTGTCCGTATATGACAGCGACGACACAGATGCCGATGATCACCACAGCATCGTCGTCAATGTCGGCGTCGATGGCATCGCAGTATACAATCCTGTCACTATGTTCTTCTATGACACCGACATGTCCACATGGACTCTGGAGAATGTTGTCTTCGTCGCCACCGACACTTTTGGTTCAAAAATCAACTCTAACCCAGTCACCATGTCGGTTGAAGGCATCTTATTCACTATCGTCGCTCCAGAGGACACGACCATAGGTGACGATGAGATTGCAGTTTTCACAGGAGTAGGATTGCCCGGTAAGACTGTCACAGTGACGATTGGCGGTAATAACGTCAACAACACAGTCGTCGGAGAGGACTCGACATGGTCTCTTGGCATTCCTGCATCAAGGATTGACGGCAGCGCAATCCCTGTATTCAGGTATGCCGGGGAGGAGTTCGATAGTACGGTAATTTCGGTCTCAGGCTCGTCAGAAGGAGGTATGGAATTCGGATCAATACTCCTAATCGCTATTTTGGCGCTTGTAGTACTTGGTGGCCTCGTCTACTTCTTCGTGGAATTTGAGGTCGAGGAGGACGAGATGCTAGAGGGTACAGCGGAGGCTCATCAGGATGCAGATGAGCCCGAAGACCCCTACGCTTGGGCGAAGGATATCGAATCCGGTAATGTGGAGGATGAAACCGAACCCACTTCCAGACTCCAGAAGCACGATGATCACCCGGGGTGGTTGTGGGATCCCGATATCCAAGAGTGGGTGCCCGATCCAGAGTATCAACAGCCATGATTCATTTCAGGCGCGCCTCTCACGAAACTTCTTGTGTAGATGATTACGCTCGACAAATATGACAACCATGGCAGTCACCCGACCGGGGGTTCAAGAGCGGATTCTGCTTCACCTCAGGGACTATGTCGATCATACAGACAAGGTCGAGGTCCCTTTCGCGCTCTCTCAGATGGGGATAGCCAATGCGGTTGCCATAGCACGCTCTAATGTACCCCGTGCAATCGCAGGAATGCGCGAACAGGGTCACCTTATCGAGAGGCAGGCCCACGTCTCTGGTGTTTCTCGCAAGCGCAAAGCGTACTTCCTTACTGAAGAAGGAACTAGAATCGCTGATGATATCTGGGCCAAGGTCAGCACTCAGAAGATTAGGATGATTCATCCCGATGGCCGCTCGGAGACAATGGAGTTGGGGCAAGCGCTTGAATCCACAGATCTGCCACTTAGACACGTAGACTTCCTCAGATATCTGGATGACACAGGGACTGTCGATCTTTCTACACTTTCTCCAGAACTAATCGAGAGAGACTTATCCAAGCACATAGAGAAGCAACTTGTGACTTCACTCAATGACCTCCCTAGGACAAGACGCTTCTTCGGAAGGGACGATGAGTTGGAAAGCATGGTGAACCTGCTTGAAGATCATTCTAGCTCCATTTTAGTACCTGGCATAGCCGGAATCGGCAAGACCGCCTTGGCTGGAAAACTCCTTGAGAGATTTACACATAGGCGCAACCTTCTCTACCACCGCTGTCAGGACTGGGAAGGGTCGAGAGCATTCTTTGAGGTAACCTCAGAGTGGTTGTCCGCTCTAGGCTACAATGACCTTTCCGATTACCTAGCCGCTACTCCTGTCCCTCAGGCGACGATGGCGGTGAATCTGATTCTAGAAGGTCTAAAGGGCACTCCCGCACTAATTGTGGTCGACGATCTCCACAAGGTAGGAGACGAGACCCTGATTTCCGCCCTCAGATCACTTACCGTCAGGATTCCCGAGTTGGAAGAAGTGGGCTTGGTGATGTTCTCTAGATCATTCAAGATGGTTGTTCCTGAGTCCGACTCGACAGGTCGCATAGTTACTCTTGTGATGCCTCTAGAAGGATTGGACCAAGATTCCAGCAGGAAGATTCTCACTGCCATGCCAAACATCGACGTGACTCAGTTCCTGCACATCTATACACTCTCTAGAGGTCACCCATTAGTCCTGGAACTGATTAACAGAGGCAATGTCGGAGAGACATTCCACGCCACACTAGAGGCTTTTGTTGAGCAAGAGATATTCAGCAGATTATCTGGTCCCGAGAAGAGACTTCTCGGAGCTATTGCCGTATTCAGGGAGCCAATGCCTTTGGAGTCAATCAGCGCTTTGGATACCGACACCGAACTCCTTGACAGTCTAGTCGAGAAGGGCTTGGCTAGACAGGCAGATAGCAATCATTACGATGTCCACGACTTGGTGCGGGAATTCCTGACCCAATCAATGCAAGATTCCCTGCGCCAAGAGTTGCACAGTAACGCGAAGGAATGGTACAGGACTCGCAGAGAGACTGCTGCAGACAGAATTGAGTACATCTACCACCTTAACGAGTCCAGCAGCACCGAAGATTTGGCCGAGGTACTCTCCTCCGAGGGACACGGTCTCGTCAAGGCAGGACACACCGAATTACTCGGTATTCTCAGATCACTTGAGAGAGAAGGTTTCGATGCCAGAATCTGGTGCATAATCAGAGAACTCAGAGGCGATATCCTGTCCATACAGGGGCGCTGGGACGAGGCCGAGTCCGAGTACGATGCGGCAATCCCGATTGCCCGCAAGAACACAATGGCCGAAGAACTCTCACGACTACTCTCTGCCAGAGCCGACATAGCAGTCAAACGCGGCGCAATGGATGATGCATTGGAGATGCACCGCAAGGCGCTAGAAATTCAAATCAAGTTGAGGGACTCCGTGGGGGCTGCACGCTCATACAACAACATGGGTTACATCTACAGGCGTAGGAGAGATACTAGACACGCCTTGGAAGTCTACGCAAATGTTGAGAAACTCCTCGATTCTGAGGACCATCCAGAATTATGCGAAGCCCGAATCAGGATGGCGGCTGCTTATCTGGAGATGGGAGAACTTGACCGAGCAAGAGAACATGCCATAAGAGCATTTGAGGAAACTGAGGAAGGAGATTCCGACATCTCTCATGCCAGATCGATGGCGGTTCTGGGCAGGTATTACGCCCGCGTCAAAGAGAATGAACTGGCAATGCAGTATTATTCTGCAGCCCTAGAAATCCTTTCCGATCAGACCGACCCTCACAGTGCAGTCGAGGTCTCGATGCTACTGGGACAGGTACTGAGCGATGCGGGCCGCAAAGAAGAGGCATCGGAGCAGTACATCGATGCGTTGGTCCTCGCCGAGGCTAATGACTTCAGGATGCTACAGGGAGAGACTCTCGCTCGACTAGGAGAAGTCGAGAGCGATCGTTCACAGAAGATGGATTACCTACAACGTTCACTCTCGGTTTTCAGAGAATTAGGTGCGGTAGATAGGATGAGGGAAGTCCAGAACTCAGTGCACAGAGCTGTTATGGGAAATTAGATTCTGCTGACCACTCTCTCGGACTCTGACTGACCAAGCCAGTTGCTGAATTCAGGACCGCTCTGAAGAGATATCCCTATACTACCTGAGAACCTTTCTTCCATAGCCATCAATACCTCGCTTTCAGCAAGATGCGGGGCATTGTTTTTCTCAGAAAGGTGGCACAAGACAACACTCTCTAATCGATTACTCACAATCTCTGATAGAGCATCCCCAGTCTGAGTGTTAGACAGGTGACCCCCTCTGCCTGAGATTCTGCGTTTGAGGGATTCCGGGTACGGGCCACTCATCAGTCTGGTATGATCGTAATTCGCCTCTATTGAGATATGGCTGCATCCAGAGAGATGTCGTAGCAAATCTACAGTCAACTCCCCTAGGTCAGTAACTACTGCTGCCCGACGCCCATCACCATTGCTCGCAATTACGGCAACGTTGTCAGCATCATCATGAGGTACAGGAATGGGTAGCAGACTGATTTCGTCACTTACTACAATCCTCTCTAATGTTCCGAAGGTTCTGCACTCGGATATTGGTTCCCAGCCCATCCTATTCGCGGTCTCAAGATTGCAGTGAAGAGCAGCCTCCCAGCTTCTAGCAGCCCTCAGAGCAGATTTTGAGTGATCATTGTGATGATGTGTAACAAGTATAGCATCAATCATCGAAGGCTCGACATCGACCATTCGCAGTCTAGCCTCCATCTGCTTGAGAGAGAAGCCACAGTCAATCAGGACATTGGTATCTTCAGACCGGAGCAGGGTAGAGTTCCCAGCGCTCCCTGAGCCTAGATGAGTGATTTCCATGCCCATGGCGAGCGAGACGACGCCGGACCATCCTTGAACCAATCCATTGCATTTGTGCACACAGACCTATTTTCGACCCACGACGGCTACGCCGTCGACCTATGCACCTGCGGGTGTGTCCGAACGGCGCTCCATCATCATGATAAGTCATCCAATGGCGCTGAGTTCATCAATCGGGTGAAACCATGCGCCGCAAGCAGACTGCCTTGCTCATCACATTGCTGATTCTGGGTAGCATGGCATTCGTATCTCAAACCCGCCCCCAATCTTCAGTGTCGTCTACGGACCCAATTACTGCAGACCGAGGAGGTCCACCAGTAACGGATGAGGATAATGATCGCATACCCGATTTGCACGAGTCGATTTTCGGGGATACGAGATATGTCGAGACTAGCTCAGGAACAATCTCTGTCAGAGGTCTCGACCCGATGAACTCCACAGATAACATGTCTGACCACGACAGAGACGGCGCCAGCGCCCTACTGGAGTTCTGCTGGCCCTATACGCTGGATACGTGCTTCGATCGTCTCTCTCTAACCGGAAAGCCACCTCAATTCACCGAATCTGGACTCAGAGAGTATCTTGATCCCCGGGTCTCTGATACAGATGGTGATGGCCTACCCGATGGCTATGAGATACACATGTGCACAGAGGGAGGACTGGGATATCAGAACGCAACAAATGCTTGGCAGTGCCTGTGGTTCGACCCCCTAGACCCATCAGATTCCGCTGAGGATATAGACAGTTGCGAGGACTTTACTTTCGGATGTGGAGATGGTTTCGATGTCAACAGAGACGGTTTCATAGACTTCGGCGAGCGTTATACCAATTCGGAGGAGTACTTGTTCGGAACTCCCGATGACTGGATAACTGAGAGAGACGGCTTGTGGTGCGCAGGTGAGATTCCAGGCTTAACGAAGGACTCATGTCAGGACACAGTAAGTAGGCCGACAGGAAACGACGGCTGGCTAGGTAGTGACCCTACCCATCCTGATTCGGATTATTACGCTTGGTCGGAAATTATCGCAGTCGGTCTTGCAGTACCAGGGGATGGAATCCCCGATGGCTGGGAGGTCTACTATGGCCTCGATCCACGAAACTCGAGCGATGCGATTGTGGACACAGACTTGGATGGCTGGGATCTCGACCGCGATGGATTCATTGTACCAGATATCTCAATTGCCACTGTCCATTGGGGAGAAGCTTTCAGCAATTACGAGGAATATACGATTCATCACGATGATGGCGCTTGGGTGACTCCCGGACTCAGAGGTGGCCAGTTGCATTCTGCCGAATCAGAATACTCGACTTTCGACCAAAGCACAACTCCAGGTCTTGTAGATGGGGCGGTCCATTCTGTGATATCGGATTCCTCTAGAGACAGACTACTAATCGGATCTAGATATGGCATCACAGTGGTGGATCCCTTCGACGGCAGTTCAGCTCTTCATGAATTACCTCCCGGTTTGGAGATGTACACAATGGAGAGATGGTCGCCCGGAGACTCAGATTTCCTTCTCATCGGGACAAATGCCGGATTCCACTTCGTATCGCTCGACAACGGGATTCCAGACATGAGTACTTTATCAGATTCTGAATTGGGGCCGATTAATGAAATTGTAGAATTTGATACAGGTAGCGGCAATTTAGATTTGATAATATTCGGCAACTCCTCATCATGGACTCTGACTATGAGCATCGTCGAAGATACTGCCGAAATTTCCGACCCTATTTTCAATGAGGCGATGAGTATGATACTGTCTGATGCAGACGCAGAGGCTCGGGATGCTACTCATGTTCCTATGTTTGGCAGAGGTCCCCTATTATTGGTGGGAACCGACGCCGGACTTATTGCTTGGAACACCACCGATGGTTCGACTTCAATCGGAGAGCCTTGGTGGGTATTCGACCGTGAGAACTCGGAGGAGTTCGTTCAGCGTGCGGATTTGCTAAACATCTCAAAATCCGCAATCGTGAATTCTCTTGTCAAGGCCGGACCGCTAGATGCCACCGGACAAGTCGAGGAAGTATCGGGAGTCTGGGTTGGAACTGCGGGCGGACTTCATCTTCTCAATCTGCAGCTGCTAGTTCAGATGCCACATTCTGCCTTCGATACCGAGCAGATGTATAACCTTGAACGGTGGTCGGAAGGAGCGAACGACATCCGTTCAATCCTCCCAATGGATGATATGATCTATCTGGGTTCTAGAGATGGAACGTGGTGTCTAGAGGGAGGATACGATGGAATAATCGGACTATGTCTCAATCAGACTCGAATACCCGGACTTGCCACCTCCCTGACCTATCTTGAACACGGATCTAGCATCTGGATGTTCGCTGGAATTTCACCAGGCAGGTACATGAACATCATGCCAATCGACCCTACTTCGGCAGATTCCGATCTCGATGGAATGCCTGACGGATGGGAGTTCATCTACGGATTGGATCCCACAGATCCCTACGATCGCTATCGCGACGCAGACGCAGACGGGGTCAGTTACGCATCTGCCGATGGATTCACACTGAACAGAGAATGGTCCAATCTGGATGAATACAGATTCGTATCTATGAGCGAGGGCGGATTCAACGGCAGCGATCCAAGAGACAAAGACTCCGATGGCGATGGCCTTACTGACGGGGAGGAGTACTGGGGATGGTTCGCAGAGTCAACCAACTTCGACTGCCACTATCTCAATGATGATTACATCTGCGATGAAGAAACCGGAGACATGGCCGAACAGGTCCATCTTGAAGGCTGGCTGGGCTCAGGAGCAGGAGGAGGAACCGATGGCCCTACCGACCCCACAAATCCGGATACGGATGGAGATGGCATGCCAGATGGCTGGGAGATGGAGCATCGCAGATGGATAGGAGATACATACAATGGCGGCAATCTTTGGACACTAGACCCTCGTGATCCTTCTGATAAGGACGAGGATGCTGATGGAGATGGCTTGAGCAACCTATGCGAGTATTTGTGGTCAAATCTGCTAGTGAATGTACTCCGTGAGGGTTTGCCCACTCATGGAGAGACCTCCGAGGCAGCAAAAAACTGGACCGCCACCGACCCGAACAACATCGATTCGGACGGAGACTCACTTCCAGACGGGTGGGAGGCCCGCTATACCTGCTCGTGGAGCAAGGACAACTCGGGAATCAATCCACTGAATGGATCAGACTACCTGAATAATCCCGACGGTGATGGCTACGATGTCGATAGGGACGGGATACTCAGTCCCGAAGAGAGCCTAGTAAACTGGTTGGAGTATCATCTCAAGTCCAGTATTCTATACGGCGATCAGACAGCTGCTGGAGAACCATTCCCTGAGAATTTCACCACATCCCTGTGGAACGAAACTTGGATGGACTTCGCAGACGACTCCTTCGGAGACAGAACCAGCCTAGCTTACAGCAGCCTAGTTAACGGGACGACTCCTATGGATGTGGGATCTGCCAATCCACTATCGGCAGATTCGGACAGGGATGGGATGCCGGATGGATGGGAATTCTATTTCGCCAGATGGAGCCTATTCGATCAAGGATGGACGCTGAACCCAGTCGATGAGAGAGATAGAATCGGCGATCCCGACGGAGATGGAATGAACAACTGGGAGGAGTACAATGTAATCGATTCCAACCTTAGTGAGACTGACCAATTGATTACCGTCCCTCAATTCTACTTGCTTAGTGTCGGAGGAGAACTTCTAGCCTCTCCTTGGTTGTCGGCTCAATCATCAGCATCGTTCGGCACTTTCCTCAGTGACGAGCAGATTAACAAGACCGGAAGGACCGCCGACCCAAACAATCCAGATACCGACAATGATGGCCTACTCGATGGAATCGAGTTGATATTCACTAGGTGGAACTCTACCGATGGAGTCTGGACACTAAATCCTCTTGTAGCCGGCGACGGCCATTATGATTCGGACCGAGACGGACTCACGGATTTGATTGAACTCAATCTGACCCTGAACAATCCGGCAAACGGAGGACTATCGCCTCCCGATGCTCCTAGGATGTGGGAGGAAGCAGAGCAGATAGATTCCGACGAGGCCGAGATTAGGGTAAACAGAATCCTATTCAACAAGGAGGGAAGGGCCGAGTTGGCGATTGATCAGTTCCAAGACTGGCAGGATGGAGGCGCCGCCCAACCAGTAGTAGCGGCTTTGCTAGGTGCCTTAGATCCGAACGAGGAGGACACCGATCGCGACGGAATGAGTGATGGTTACGAGTACTGGTTCACCGAATGGAACCTCGAGGACAACAGCTGGGAGATGAATCCACTCACAGACAGCGATATTCACGCCGATTCTGATGGCGACTCTTTCGATTGCAACGGGGATGGGTATATTTCAGATTCCGAGTCTTTCGACAATCTGGCTGAGTACGATGCGAGAGTTTACGGAAAACGAATAGAATCCGGAATGACCCCCAATGATACACGTGTCTCTTACGGGGCTGATGCAGTAAACGCTCAGATGGATGAGAACGGATTGTCATACGATGCCGCCTTCGCTCAACTCTACGTACAATTCTCCACCAAGAGCCTAGTCTCGGCCGAACGAGCTGGACTGATTAATGAGGTCGACCCAGATACCTTCAACTACAGCCTAGCCGGAGTCAGTGACCCAACAGATGACGACTCAGACAGGGACGGGATGCCAGACGGTTGGGAATTCTGCTACTCGATTTACGGAGAGTTCCTACCTGTAAACGCATATCGCTGGTCGATGAATCCAATCAATCCATTGGACACAAAATACGACCCTGATGCTGACGGGTGGTATGACCGATCTTGGGGCGACACCCCTGCACAGCAGGGTTCCTGGGAAGATAGAGAATTCACACCCGCTCCTATGGAGCAACAGATTGGACAAGGATTCCAAGGACTCTATTTCGGCAACCTGATGGAGTACGAGAACGGAACTCATCCTCTAGATTCGGACTCCGACGATGACTCCATGGTGATGAAACCGATTATGCAGAATGGCATCGTCATTGACTACGTGCAAGACACCAACCTGTCCGATGGCAGAGAGGTCTTCAAGTACGGAACCAACCCTCTCGATAATGATACTGATGGCGATATGATGCCTGACTTCTACGAGTACTATAGAGGCTGGAACGAGGCCAATGACAACTGGTCCTCTTACCTCAAGATATCAGTTGTCTGGCAGCAGATTACTGCGACGAATTGGAAACCCGTCAACATTACAGGCAACAACATCGCTAGACCTGAGTTGGCCTGGACATGGTTCACCCATGATGCCACAGACCCAACAGATTCGGGGCAAGACGCCGACAACGACGGGTCTTGGGATTGCTCCAGTGGTAGTTGCACCTATGTCCCATACAATAACTTCCAGGAGTATTATGGAATCGTAAATGCATCACTAGCATCTCCATCTCTCGTTCGTGCTGCAGGATTGTATGATTGCTCTGGAAACATCGTGCAGGAATGGTGGCAGTTACGCGAATCCTTACTGGGAACATGCTCCGGTAGTTCTGCCCTCAGTACGAACTACTTCCGTATGTACAAGGTGAATGATGCGGATATGCTGTATGCGCTGATTATCGATGACAATGATGTTGATTACCTGAATGTTGAATCCAGTGATGATACCATATTGGTCAACGGAGCATGGGCCGACGAGTACCAGAGATTCGCGGGAGATCAGTATCACCTGCCCAACACTGGGCTAGGGGAATACGTCTACGGTTGGTGGTACATAGACATCGATGGAGACCAGATTGCTGACGGTACCGATCCTGCCAACTGGGACACCGATGGCGACTGGCTGAACGATTTCTTTGAGATTGAGGATGACATGCTCGATGGAGTCAGAGGAAACAGCGGTTCACCCATCAGATATGACGACCGCACCACTAGTTGAGTTCTTGAGCCACGGCTCCCACGCGAGCGCATGGAAGGGGACAGAGTACCTTCTCCTGAAGAACCAGTTGAGGAGAGGTTGCTATTCCTGCAGGAGAACATGGTCAGTTTCGTGAACCAGTTCAGCATGCCAGTAATCGAGGTGTCATTGGTTCTTTCCAAGTACATACGTATTATTCTCGACTCTCTTCTAGAAGCGGCTGAGAAGGAAGGAGAGTCATTGCCTCAAAACATAGTCGAAGCATGGCCGATTGAATCCAACCCAGATGCCCCTGCAATCGACTCATATCCTCTGGACAGGCTGCTCGGTAATCTCGACGAGGACAGGATGGATATTCTGGACACACTAATCAGGAGCATTCTCAATGAGAGTCGACTCCCGTTCGTTTCCGCCCTAACACTTCTCAGGCAATGGGAGAGCCTAGCCAGAGCCCAACTAGCCCAAGCTGGATCGCCAGGCCATCTGTTTAGTCCGATGGAGTTCCCTGAGGGATTCTGACTAGTCACTTTCAGCCTTAGCAACAATACTGCTGGACACCCACCAGGCATCGGCTATCGACCAGACGAAAAGTACTGGCCACATCACCACAGAGAGTATCAGAGGGAGTTGAATCAGGAACCACCCCAGAGCCTTTCGGTGCTGTCGATTGAAGTGCTGTCCGAGAAATAGAAACGGAATCAAAGAGAGTACAACAGCCACCAGTGGACGAAGTGCACCCCAGGGTCCAATTCCGCCACTCAACTCATGCCAGACCACACCCAGAGCACCCAAGGCACTACCTGAATCGACCTCCTCTTCGGAGGCTATGCTGACGACATACTCCTCTGCCATCACTCACTCCCTGCGTCACGGACGCATCAACCTGACGCCACGATGAGTATAGAAAAGCCGAACAACACCGCCTCGCTCGCAGAGCCGTGTCCGAGGCTAGATTGCTGATTACTGCATTCCCTCCTTTCTCTAATCATGCAACCAATGTCTCTCAGAAGGTGCTGAATGAGATGCAGAGGTTGGGGGCCGACCAGATAGGTGCTGAGATGTGCATCCTCAGTGTTGATCAGAATGGATCGGATGAGGTCGCACAAAGGATTCTGAAAGGTGAAGAATTCCGAGGTATCATCCACCTTGGTCTGGCAGCCAAGAGAGATAGGATAAACTTGGAGAGAAAGGCCAGAAATCGGATTTCGATGTTAGAGCCCGACAACTCAGGGCGTTTACTCCAGTCAGAACCTGTAGTAATTGACGGCCTAGAGAGTCTTGAGACCACAGCTCCGATTCACATTTTGGATGAGGAGTTCGAACACGATGATTCAGTTGAATGGAGTTCCGACGCTGGAGGTTTTGTTTGCAATGAGACATACTACAAGACGCTGAATGCCCTTCATGTAATTGAAGACTCCACTACTCCAGCCCTCTTCGTACACCTTCCGCCTGAGGAGTCAATTCCGGTTGATAAACAGGTGGATAAAGTAATGAGAATAGCATCATCGATGATTTCGAAGCCGACATACGAAGTAGTCGCAGCCCTGTTGTTTGACCATGATGATAGGATTCTGGCTTGCAAGAGACCTAGCCAAGATGAGTGGGCTGGTTGGTGGGAGTTCCCAGGAGGCAAAGTAGACGATGGAGAGTCTGCCACTCAAGCCCTCTCTAGGGAGCTTGAGGAGGAAATCGGGATTTCCGTCAGCCCCAATTATTTGGTAGAGTCTTCGACTTTCGACTACGAAGATCGCACCGTCAGGTTGCAGATCTGGAACTGTGGAGTAATCGAACCGGACTCAGTCATATTGAGGGAGCACGATGAATCGAGATGGTTATCGAAGGAAGATCTGATGGAAGTCAAGTGGCTGCCAGCCGATCTTCCTATAATTGCTAGATGGCACAAAGAAGGTATCCCGAACTAATCGTCACTCATAGTCGGATTGCCCCTCTTGTCAAACCATTCCACAGGCTCCCCCTCTTCAGACATCCCGAGGCCGTCACCAATGGCTCTTGGCACTGAGTCCCTTCCTAGATGCCAGGTTGACCTCTCCAACCATTCAGATAGGCCTTGCATACGAATTCTTACAACAATCTCGCCTCCCAACGGCCTGTCGTCTAGCACGAAAGACAACTTTCCCACCATCGATGCCTGTCGAGAGATAGCGAATTCTGTGTAATCTCCATCCAGCCTAATCGACATGGCATCCAAAGCAGTATCCAGAATTCTCTGATCGCGAGCAGTTTCAAGCAGTTTGTCCAAGGAATCAACCCCTCCCTCAAGAACTATTTCTCGTCGAGTTTGAGGGAACTCAGATGATTCGAGTTTAGAATCAGTTTCCCATTCAGGAAATAGTCCCCTTATCGATTCAATGACTCGAACTGGGTCTTCGTGGGGTCGAATAACTGTGGATATGCCTATGTCGGCCACGAGACTGCCAGTAGTTACTGACTCATGAGCGCTGCGGCGAGAGACTCCCATGAGCGCGAATGATTCAAAGATGCGATGAGCAACAAAGAGCCGTGTCTGAACGCTCGCCGGTGCTGGGCCTCGCTCTACTGCTCGCCCCAACTCTGTGCCTAGTGGCTTTGAGGTTGGCCTCTACAGCTCTGGAAGAGGTCGTCTCCGAGGACAAAGTCCTGATGTATTCACTGCATGGGGCAGCGCTTCTAGTAGGACTAATCATGTTCATGAGATACCGAAAGGTCGAGGATCACGAGTATCATCGTTCGCAGGCCATTCGCAAGCTTTCCAAGTCTTATTCACGAGAAGACAGGGGATTGTGGGAGAAGGCTGATTCAGCCATTGAGAGGCTGGAATCTAGAGCAAAGGCTCCCAAGAAGGGACGGTCTGCCATGAGGGCTATGGCCCTCGAAAAAGGTAGCATCGGCTCGATGAATACAGAGAAGAGAGAGGAGGAGATTCCCGATGAACAAGCAGACGGCGAGACCCGGAATATGGGCATCAGCACTATTGTCGACGAACAGGCGATAACCGAACCGAAGGGACCTGGATTGATTAGCAGACTCTCGACTTGGTTTAGCACGAGTCTAGAAAACTCAGCCAAGCGCAGAATGGAGAGAAAGTCTTCAAAGTCAAAGAAAACAAAAACATCCGATTCCAACGATATGTGGGCTAGCTCTTCTGAGTCCAGCCTAGCCCGCTCAGTATCTTCGTGCCCCACTTGCGGTGCACTAAACAACTCGGGAACAGCATACTGCACATCGTGCGGAGACCTGATGTCATAGGTGAGGTTGAAAACAGTCGAGCAGGAGCAACGGTCGTCGACCATGTCTGTAAAGAGAGATTACTACGAGGTTCTCGGAGTTTCCAGAGATTCCACCGAGTCGGAAATCAAGAGGGCCTTCCGTTCTCTGGCTCGCAAGTACCACCCCGACAAGAACCCCGATGACAAGGAGGCAGAGACTAAGTTCAAGGAAGTCCAAGAGGCCTACGCGGTCCTCTCCAACCTCGATGAGCGTCGGAAGTACGACATGTTCGGACATGATCAGCCAGGAGGATCACCCTTCGGACCTGGTGGTTTCCAAGGAGTGAATATCAGCATAGATGACCTCTTCGGAGGCGGCATTGAGAGCATCTTCAGCCAGATATTCAGCGGCGGAGGCATTCGCCGGAGAAGTCGAGGTAAAGACTTGCTATACTCTCACCAAGTCCCGTTCCAAACCGTATTTGAGGGTTCGGATGAATCCATCGAATTCGAGGCACTGAGATCTTGCGAGGAGTGTAAAGGAACCGGTTCACCGACTCCAGAAGGTGTCAGAGAATGCCCAACATGCGATGGAAGAGGTAGAATCCAGAGAATCGAGAAGGCTGGATTCTTCACCAAGCAGGTTGTCACCGACTGCTCAACGTGCAAGGGAGGGGGTCGCTTAGTCAACGACCCCTGCAAAACATGCGACGGAGAGGGGAGGTCGAAGACAACCAAGCAAGTCACTTTCACCGTACCTCCCGGAGTATCCTCTGGGAAACGTCTGAGGATGAGAGGCCATGGAGAGTCTGCCAGAGGAGGCAGGGGTGAGAACGGAGACTTATACATCCAGATTGAAGTCGATAATCACCCTTGGTTCGAGAGGGATGGCTCAGATCTCCTGATGGCACTTCCCTTGGGTTTCGTGGATCTGGCTCTAGGGACTCAGTTGGAGATTCCACATCTAGACGGTTCCAATCTCAAAATTAAGGTTCCAGCAGGGTCAAACCCTGGAGATACAATCAATCTGCCAAGGCGCGGACTACCGGATGGCAGAAGGGGTAGAGGGTCAGTCACCGTTCTGCTGAAACTGGATATGCCCAAGAAAGTCTCTAGATCGCTGAAGAAATCACTAGACTCTCTCAGAGATGAGATAGGCACTGACTTCGTTTCACTTGAGGACTCCATCAGGGATGAAGCCAATAGAAGGCGCAGGAACTAATCCTCAGGTGTCACCCAATCCAGTGACTTATTGGGTACAGCAGCCAGAGGTTGCCCTTCAACAAGACCAGAGAGATGGAATCCGATTGTTCTAGGAGAACCTTCCAATTCGATTCCGACGAATGTCTTACTTCCTGCAGATAGAGTATCTAGGAATATCTCACCATCTTGGAACATCCTACTAGGAGAGACAGAAGAGATTGCCACGCCCGAGCCTTCGGGAGCGTGGACTCTGATGGCTGCCAGTTCCCAAGGTATCTTTTCCACTCTTATTCCAATCAGCAGTCCAGAATCATATTCAGAGACCCTCCACACACAAATCTCAACACTCTCGGTCAGGTGCCTGATAATCGGACCTCCCCAGTCCTCCACCACAGCCGACCACGGACTATCGCCTAGTTGCCTGAGAGAGTGCTCGATTTCCGCTTGATCGACTTCGCTTGAGACAAGGGCCGCAGTCAATCTCTCCCTGAGGCCCCTAAGTCTCCTCCTCTCATGCTCTTGGATATCTGCATCCAGTGGTGCTCCTCTGAAGATCGCATCGCGATTCCACCAGATTACCATTGCGAGCGGAGCGAGCAGCATTAGGCCCGCTAGCATATAGAAGCCACGAGCTCTGTGGGACAGGTCTACGAACTCGACTTCTTCAGGGATATAGGGTCCGTTGTAGGGCAAAGAGAACCGGTACTCTACCGTATCGTCGTCTTCTCCTTGTCCCATGCCCTCGTCCCAGTCGACTCTAAGTGCGTGAACCCCGGGAGGTACGACCATAGTCGAACCGTCCGTGGAATTCACTACCTCTCCGGTCTCCTGATTCAGAGTCATGAGAGTGAAAGAGCCCGGTGAATCTGTTATTCTCTGGACTCGGACATAGGAACCATTCTGCTCTGTAACTGAAAATGCATAGAAATCGGTAGCGTCCGAGTCACCAATAGTTCCAGTAACCACCACCGACCCCAGATTCAGAACTTGCCATCTTGAATCCAGACTGCCATGCTCCCAAATTATATCGGGAGCATCTCCAATCAGATTCCCGTCACTAGAACTCAGTGACCTCAGCATCACGGCCCAAGCCGCGTTGGTACCTTGAGTCGTAAATCCGAACTCTACAGATACAGTCTGAGGAGTTGTCTCGAAAACCTCCTCACAACCACTCGCGACCTGAACTTTGGAAGCATCGGCC
>MDTE01081796.1_pt1 | contig 21147 bp, 19 predicted proteins | sample 811231 | NCBI WGS metagenome assembly MDTE01 (sample SAMN05326651, study PRJNA326480) | marine metagenome | isolation source: seawater | place: Indian Ocean: Red Sea | collected 2010
CCAGGCAACATCGAGTTCGGGCAGTAACCCGGGCACAAAGGATCCGGGGGCGATGATGAGCGATCCTGCCCGGTAGTGGCCTCGATCGGTCACCACTTCGTAGGACTTGCCGACCCGCGACCACCGCACGACAGTTTCCTCTGTGTGCAGCACCGCCCCGTGTTCAATGGCTCTCGCAATGTGTGCCGCCACCGCGTCTTCGACGAGCAGGAATCCTCCGGCGGCTTCCCACACCGCATCGAAATCGTCGGGGATCGTGAAACCAGGGAAGTCGTTGTCCAGTCTGCTGCGGCTGACGTCCTGGAGATCCAGCCCGTGGAGCCTCGCCGCGTGACGCGTGCCGGCGACGGCCGGTCCATCGGGAACGCCCGCCAGTAGCAATCCGCACCTGGAGATCAGTGGCTGGCCACTGTGGTCGGCCAGGTCATCCCACAAGCGGTACGCATCGACCAGCAGGGGCACGTAGTCGGGGTGCTCGAAATAGGCCTGCCGGATGACCCGGGTGTGGCCGTGTGAACTGCCCTGGTCGTGGGCAATTCCGAATCGTTCAATGCCCAGTACGCTGGCCCCGCGTGACGCAACATGGTCGAGCGCAGCACTGCCGATTCCACCGGCACCGATCACAATGCAGTCGTAACTGGTCACTTGCCAGCGGCCAGGTTGACCCGGACCAGTTCCTTGTCGTTGCGTGCGAAGACGCTCTTGAGTGCAAAAGCGGGGTGAGACCAGATGGTCATGCGTCGTCGGACCCGTCGGGTTGGTTCCACGAGCTTGGCACGGCTGATCTCCTGGTAACCCCTTGGTGTCAGCTTGGCAATGATCAGGTCACCCTGCTCGTTGTGGATGAACTGCCGGTCCTCGTGTTTCACCAGGAACGCATTCCACCAGCGATCTCTTCCGGTTGGCTTCACGGTTTCCCAGATCCGCTTTCCGTTTGTGGCGTCCAGGCACCTCAATTGCCCATAACTGCAAACCCCGTAGATGTGGCTGCCATTGAAAATGGGGGTCGCCATGATGGAATGCAATCCGTCGGTCTTGATTTCGCTGTCGCTTGTGCCTTTCCAGACGACCGACGCCTTGCGGCCGTCCGGCGAGACTTCGATCATCATCGGTCCGTTGTAGAATGCCGTGATGAATACCCTGTTGCCGACCTGGCGTGGCGTCGAGATGGTCAGTCCGGCCCGGACACGGAAGGGGACCTGCCAGATCAACTTGCCACTGGCTGGATCGAGGCTACTGAGCGCGTTGGGGTGCCAGACGACCAGTTGGCGAACCTTGCCAAGGGTCATGATGACCGGCGGACAATAGCCGATCATCTCGTCCTCGAGACTCCGCCACAATTCCTTTCCGGTCAGCTTGTCGAAGCTGACCACCAGGGAGCCATCGGTGCCCCCGACCAGTGTGATCAACTGGTTTCCATCGATCAGTGGGGAAGCGACCATCCCCCAGATTGGCAGCTTGGTGCCGTAATCGGCCACGAAGTTCTTTTTCCAGATCACCGAGCCGTCGTCGACCTTCAGGCAGAACATGTCACCCATGGCGCCGATGGTGTAGACGCGTTCATTTTCAATGACCGGAGTCATCCGCGGGCCGGCCGGGTAGCTGATGCTGTAGCGAACCGGGTAGGTCCGCGTCCAAAGGATCTTGCCGGTCTCGGCGTTGAGGGCATGAATCCGTTCGATCCGTTTCTCACGAATGAAGTCGGTGATGAAGACGCGTCCGTTGGCGACGGCCGGTCCCGCGTAGCCTTCGCCGATGGGTGTCGACCAGACCCGCGGCAAAAGTCCCTTGGTGGGCAGTGTCTTGACGATTCCCTTCTCACGCCAGACCAGGTCTCGATTCGGTCCTCCCCATTGTGGCCAGTCGTCGGCCGGTGCCGGTGAGGGCAGTGTGAGTGCCAGCAGGGTGAACGTGAAAACGGAAGTGATCAGTCGGGAACCGGTGAGCATCAAGGCATCTCCTGGATTGGCATGAGCCGCTATTCTGGCACTCCAGTAATGAATTGACCACCGGAGTGGCACCCGGGACGCTCGATGGCGGACAGCCCGGGCCGACAGGTATACTCGAGGCCGGCCGGGAAAGTGAACCGTTTGCGTCGCGTCCGAGAGCCGAGACGAACCGTAAAGAGGGGTTGAAGCCGTGAAAACGATGGTGTGGATGCAGGTGTTTATTGCCGTGTTCGTTGTCTCGGCGGTCGCCGGTGCTGCCGACAAGCCGGACACGGCCAAGGGCACCGGAGCGGCCCTGGAAGCCCGTCACCTGGGAAACATCCAGCGGGTGACTTTCGGGTTGCCGCGGGCTGGTGAAGGCTACTTCTCGCCCGATGGCAAGTGGGTTGTCTACCAGGCCTACCCGGTTGGGTACCCCTTCTACCAGATCTACGTGCAAAAGCTGGGCGAGAAAACCCCCCGGCGGATCAGCCCCGGTCGCGGTCGGACGACCTGCAGTTATTTCACGACCGATGGCAAGAAGATCCTGTTTGCGTCCAGTCACACCGACCCCCAGATTGACCGGACCGAGCACGAGGCCCGTGAACTGGCAGCCATGGGTGGTCGTCGTCGTTACCAGTGGGACTTCGACAAACACATGGATATCTACATCTGTGATTTCAACGGCACCGGTCTGAAGCGATTGACCAACACGCCGGGTTACGATGCGGAGGGGTCCTATTCGGCCGACGGCAAGCAGATCGTGTTCACGTCGGCCCGCGATGGTGACGCCGACATCTACATCATGGACGCCGATGGCAAGAACGTGAGACAACTTGTCAACAAGCCGCGGTATGACGGCGGCCCGTTCTTTTCTCCGGACGGCAAGTGGGTGATCTATCGCGGCGATCGTCAGAAGGAGCACATGCTGCAGATCTATGCTGTGAGCGTGGACGGCAAGCACGATATCCAATTGACCAACAACCTGGGGACCGTCAACTGGGCGCCGTACTTTCATCCCTCGGGTCGCTACATCGTCTGGACGCGAGCCGATTATTCCCGGGGGCCACGGGGAGCCCACTTCAACCTGTTCACGATGGACCTGACCCTGGGCAAGACAACGGTCAAGGCTGGCGATGTCCGACAGGTGACATCGAATGCGGCCGCAGACGTGCTGCCGGTCTTCAGTCCCGACGGGAAGAAACTGATGTGGACGTCGGCCCGTTCAAAGGACAAGACCAGCCAGTTGTGGATCGCCGACTGGTTGCGAGAGACCCGTGCGGCGGCGGCGTCGAAATAGGAGAGGTCAAGGACCAGGTGGGACCGAGTGGACCATGACCAGGTCGTGGCCGGCGGCTGACCAGTTCGAGCTGCCCACCAGCACGAGCCTCTCGCCTGTCTGCAGCACGCCGATTTTTCTTCCCCAGTGACAGACCTCGTCGAGCAATCGCCGTGGGCTGGTGTCGGCCTGGATCGATATGAGCGAGCGCACGCCCCAGTAGAGGTTCATCCGGCGGGCGGTGGTTGGCGAATCGGATAGTGCCAGGACCGGGACGGGGCTACGTTCTTTTGAGACGGCCAGGGCCGTGCGACCACTCACGGTGGGAATCACCAGCAGGTCGGCGGAAAGTTGTTCGGCGACCGCCACAGCACCAACGGTGACGGCCTCGGTGACCTCCAGCGCCCTCGCCCGAGCGTCTGGTTCGAACAACCTGGGGGTGTTCCCGTGGACGGTGCGTTCCGCTTCACAGATGATCCGGCTCATCATCGAGACCGCCGCGGTGGGATTGGTGCCGATGGCGGTTTCTCCGGAAAGCATCACCGCGTCGGTGCCATCCAGGGTGGCGTTGGCAACATCGCTGGCCTCGGCCCGGGTCGGGAATTCGCTGGTGGTCATGCTGTCGAGCATCTGCGTGGCAGTGATCACCGGGACACGGTGGGCGTTGGCCATCCGGATGATGTGCTTCTGCAGGATCGGCACCTGCGCAAGGTCGACCTCGACCCCAAGATCTCCACGGGCCACCATCACGGCGTCGGTGATGTCGATGATCGCGTCCAGGTCATCGATCGCCTCGCCTTTTTCGATCTTGGCGACGATGTGTGGTGAGTGATCGTCGGGGTGTGCAGCGATCAATTCTCGAAGTTGCCGGATGTCGTCGCTGCTGCGAACGAAACTCAGGCCCACGAAATCGACCCGTCGCTCCAGTCCCCACGCCAGGTCCTCGCGGTCTTTCTCTGTCACGCTGGGGGTACTCAACGTCACCCCGGGAAGGTTGACTCCCTGTCGACTGCGAAGCGTGCCTGGTCGGACGACTCGACAAATCACCTGGTCGTTTTTTTCGGTGGTCACCACCAGTTCCACGGTGCCGTCGGCCAGCAGGATCCGGTCGCCAGGGGCGACATCGTCGATCAGTTGGTCATAGGTGCAGGTGAGTTCGTTTTGCGAACCGGAAGTCAACTCCCGCACGAAGACCACGGTGGCCCCCTCCTGGCACAGGAACTGGCCACCGGAAATCTCACCCAGCCGGATCTTTGGCCCGGCCAGGTCTCCCAGGATTCCAATCGGCCGATCGAGTTCCTCCTCAACCTCCCGGATGGAAGTCAGGACACCATCCAGCCACTCGTGCGTGCCGTGTGCGAAGTTGAGTCGAAACACGTCGACACCGGCCAGCACCAGGTCGCGGAGGGCCTGGCGATCACAACAGGCGGGGCCGACCGTGGCGATGATCTTGGTTTTGACCAGCGGTGGTTCGATGTTCTGTGTGTCTGTGCCCATGGGAAAAGATTCGAGATAGGAGTGGGGAAGGGGGGTGTCAGGGAATTACACAGTTTCGGTCAGTCAACGTCGAGCGGAATCGCCTGGCCCACGCCACGGTCACGTGCTCGCGTGATCAACTCGGCGGCCATCGCCACGTCTTCGACGGCCAGGCCAACCGACTTGAAAACGGTCCGTTCGGCGGCGTCGGTGCGGCCGATGTGGGTTCCGGCGACGATGTCGGCCAATTCGATCGCCTGCTCCCATTTCCAACGCCCTGACGCAACGGCATCAACCAGTTCTCCCGCTTCGAGACGGCATTGGTCGATCCGGTCACAGGCAACCGTGCTGGCTACGGCGATCGATTCGACATCCGACTCGGACTTTGACAGGTGATTGGACCCGATGATGTTCAGATGTGAACCCGCCGTGAGCAGGCGTCCGTCGAAGAGTGGCTCACGAGCCGTGGTCGCGGTTGAGACGATTTCGCTGTCCCGGACGGCTGCGTCGGCGGAGTCGACCGCCTGGATGTCCAGACCCAACCGTTGGCCCATTGTTTCGGCAAACAGCTGTCGTTTTGCGGGATCCCGGGAGTAAACCCGAACGGTTTCAAGGCGTCGGACGCAAGTGACAGCCTCCAGTTGGCTTTCGGCCTGCCAGCCGGTTCCCAGCAGGGCCATGCTGGTGGCGTCGGTTCGTGCCAGGTGCCGGGTGGCCACGCCGCTGGCAGCTCCGGTTCGGAGTTGTCCAAGCCGGTTGGCCTGGATCAGGGCCAGCATGCGACCGGAGTGCAGGTCGTAGAGGGCGACATGAAATCTCGCTCCCGCCGTGGTGGTCGTGTAGTTCTTCCACCCCGCCACTCCGAGGTATTCCGCGGTTGCTGACATCGAGTGCAGCAGGAACCCAGACGCGGAGGCCCGGGCACGGGGCACGTTGACGGCCGATCCGTCAGCCAGGGCCGCGAACGCCCGCTCGACCACCTCGATCGACGACGGCATGTCGATCAGTGATTCGACGTCAGACTCGGTCAGGAACAGGACGGACATGTGAACTCCGGTTTCAATCCACCAGTTGAGCGATCCGTGCGTAGTCGTCCTTCAACGAGTGGTAGAGTTGCCCGTATTGCGGATACACCCGGTTGTATTTCCGCCGGGTGGACTGTTGGACCGGTGTCGTGTCGACGACCCGGATAGTCGCGTCGCAGGCTTCGACCACGTCCTTGTAGGCGCCGGTTCCGGCGGCGGCCAGGAGTGCGACACCGTAGGCTGGGCCCTCTTCGGCGTTGATGGTGGACACCTTGTTCCCGTAAATGTCAGCTTGCATCTGTCGCCAGAACCGGCTGCGGGCTCCGCCGCCGGAGACACGGATTTCCCGGATGGGGATGTTCATTCCCCGGATGATTTCCAGGCAGTCTCGCATGGCGAAACTGGCGCCCTCCATGACACTGCGGACCAGGTGTGGCCGGCCATGGCGGAGGCTGAGGCCCACCCAGGCCCCACGTGCGTGTGGGTCGGCGTGTGGTGTTCGTTCACCGGTCAGGTAGGGCAGAAAATAGAGTCCCTCGGATCCGGCCGGGGCCGTGGCGGCTTCTGCGGTCAACAGTTCGTAGGGGTCGATTTTCTTCCGTCGGGCTGCCGCCACAGCGGCTTCACCCAGTTGGTTGCGATACCACTGCAAGCTGCCACCCGCGGAGAGAACCACCCCCATGACGTGCCACTGGCCCCTGACGGCGTGGCAGAACGTATGGACACGGCCCAGGGGATCGGTTTCGATTCCTTCGCTGTGGGCAAACACCACACCGCTGGTTCCCATGGTGGCCGAGATGACTCCACGGCGGACGATGCCGTTTCCGACCGCTCCGGCAGCCTGGTCTCCACCACCGCCGACTACCGGCACGCCCTCGGGCAGTCCCAGTTTCTTTGCAGCCACCTTTGACAGGGTGCCGCTGATGTCCTCGGATTCATAGACCGCCGGTAGCAGGCTGGAGTCGAGTTCCAGTTTTTGCAGAAGTTGACGGTTCCATTTTCGGCGTTTCACATCCAGGAGCAGCGTTCCGGATGCATCGCTGACCTCGGTGGCAAATTCTCCGGTGAGCCGGAATCGCACGTAGTCCTTGGGGAGCAGGACCTGCCGGGTGCGATCGAATCGGCGTGGTTCGTTGTTGCGGAGCCAGAGAATCTTGGGAGCGGTGAATCCTGTCAGGGCGGGATTGGCCACCATCTTGATCAATTTCGGCCGGCCGCCTGCCCGTTTTTCGATTTCGTCACATTCGGCTGCCGTCCGTTGGTCGTTCCACAGCAACGCGGGGCGGATCACCTGGTGCTTGCGGTCCAGGAACACGCTGCCATGCATCTGGCCGGAGAGTCCGATGCCGGCGACCGAGGCGGGTTTGATTTTTCCGTCTCGCAACACTTTCCTGACACTCTTGGCCGACGCCTGCCACCAGTCCTCGGGGTCTTGCTCGGACCAGCCCGGCCGGGGGCTCGACAACGGGTATTCGAACGTGGCACTGGCCACGATCCGGCCGTTCTCCCGGATGGCCAGTGTCTTGGTGCCACTGGTTCCGATGTCGATGCCGAGGTAGATGCTCATCGAGATGCTCCGTCAAGCCTGTGTCCAGCCGATCAGGATGTTGTTGTGCGTTCGGCAATCAACAGGTCGAGTTCCTGTTTTAGACGGCCCAGGATCTCGTCGTAGGCGAATGCTCCCAGGGAGTCTTCACCTTTCTTGAGGTTGACGAAGTTCGGGGCGCACCACAGGCCGAGGTCGGCGTCGTCGGTTTCCCCGGGACCGTTGACCCGGCAGCCCATCACGGCAATTGTCAACGCGTGTTCACTGGCGTAGGCGGTCATCTCCTTGACCTGTTGAGCCAGTTCCACGAAAGCCTCGTTCTCCACCCGTGAACAACTGGGGCAACTGATGATGTTGAGAGTGTCGAGGCCATAGTCGACAACTGTCCGGACTCGTCCAGCAGCAATGTCGGCCAGGATCTGTCGTCCGGCTTCAATCTCCTCGGACTTCCGGTCGTTGGGCACGGTCAACGAAACACGGATCGTGTCGCCCAGGCCCTGGGAAACGAGTTGTTCGAAGGCAATCCTGGTCTTGATCACTCCATCGGGAGGAAGGCCGGCCTCGGTGACTCCCAGGTGCAGCGGAATGTCGGGGCGGCGTTCTGCGAACTGCTTGTTGACGTCGATGACCTTTTGGGGGTCCGAGTCCTTCAGCGAGACACAGTAGTTCGTGAAGTCGAGTGAATCGAGCAACTCACAGTGTTCCCAGGCACTGTCGAGCATTGGTGAGATCGAATCGTCCTGGGGATAGCGGTCGAGCTTGTCGGGATCGACCGAGCCACAGTTGACACCGATGCGGACGGCGCAATCGTGGGCGGCAGCCTGGTCAACGATTCCTCGCACCTTGTCCGCCCAGGGTTTCTCGCGTTCGTGGTGATACAGGTGACCGGGGTTGTAACGGAGCTTGGCGACGTGTGGCGCGACGATCTCTGCCAGTCGGTAGTTCTCCTGCAAGTCGACCGAGAGATTGGCGTCGGTTTCGGCGGCGATATCGACGACGGCCCTCGCGTCGGCGGTGCTATCGACAGCGATCCGGACGACATCCGCTCCAGCTTCATGCAGATCCCGGACCTGGGCCGCCGTGGCCGCAACGTCGCGGGTCGCGGTGGCTGTCATGCTTTGGACGGCGATCGGTGATCCGTCCCCGATCGTAATACTACCGATCGTGACCCGGCGGGTTGGGTTTCGAGGCAATTGCACGGTGAATTGGCTTGCTGAGGGGATGTGACCAGCGACGAACGTGGCTTGGATCTGGATTGTAATCGGGACCTCCGAGACACTCCAGCACGAGCCAATCGAGGTGTTGTGATCGGGATTGACTCGTACTTCATCCAGAACTAAAAGCCGGCGAGTTGTGCTTCCTTCCTCCCCGGAAATTGGCGAGAAGCGGGCGTAGTGCCTGATTGTCTCCAAGGAGTTGCCATGATGTTGGGCTTGTCAAAAGCTGCACGTGAAAACCAGGCGAACCGGCCACCAGGCCACGCTCTGCCTGCCGGCTTGGCGACATTGGCTTTGTTGCTGATGGGGGGACTGAGTGGTTGTGGCGAGGATGCTGCCGACGGCGAGGCCGGATCGCAAAGTGCGGCCAGTTCGTCGGTCAATGAACCGGGAGCAACTGACCAGGCGATGGTCGACAAGCTGTTGAAAAAAGCCGTGGCGCAGGAAAAGGCCGGTGATGCGAAGGGAGCGATCGAATTGGTCAGCCAGGTCATCGGGAATGATCCGGGCAACTCTCGCGCGTTCAAGGTCCGGGCGGACATCTATGCTGGTCTTCGGCAGGATGCCAACGCGTTGGCCGATTACTCGGCAGCAATTCGAATTGATCCCAAGGATGTTCGGTGGCTCAATGCTCGCGGTTTTTTTCTGTTCACTCGCGGAAAACGCGACGCGGCCCTGCGTGACCTCGACGCGGCAATCACGCTGGATGCTGGCAATTCCGAGGCGTTGAACAACCGGGGTTTGTTGCGTGTCGGTCAACAGGATTACAAGAGAGCAATCGCGGATTTCAGTCAGGCGATCGAAGCAGACGCGAAGTTTGCCGATGCGTGGAACAACCGTGGATTTGCCCATTTTCGCAGCGATCAACATGCCAAGGCCCTGAAGGATTTCGACACCGCACTCGCTTGTGATCCGAAGTTTGTCATGGCGTACAACAATCGGGCATTGTTGAGAATTGCTCGCAAGGAATACCGACAGGCGGTTGCGGATTGCTCGTCAGCGATCGAGTTGAGCGGTGACAACCCCCGATTCTACCAGTTGCGGCGCGAGGCCTACCGTCGACTGGGGAAGTCGAAGGAGGCTCTGGCCGATAGCGAGAAATTGGCCTGGCTGATCAAGTACCAGCGTCTCTCGAGCCGTGTCGCGTCCGCGCCCCGGCAGGCCAGTGGCTACATTCAACGGGCTCGGCATTTGGCCCAGGAAGGGCGGAGTGGTGCCGCATTGGCCGATTACCAGCGGGCAATCAAGGTTGATCCGAACCAGGCCAACGAGGCGTACCTGGCACGGGCACGTTATTGGATTGCCAAAAAAGACTGGAAGCAAGCGACAGTGGATTGCAGTCGGGCTTTGGAAGCGGGTGGCGGTTTCGCGGCGTGGAGCTTGCGAGGCGAGGCGCACATGCACCAGGGACATTGGGATCTGGCGATTGCCGATTTTGCCAAGGCACGGCGATTTGACACCGTGGTTGCCGGAGTGTACGCCAAGCGAGCGTCGGTCCACGAATCAGCCGGTCGAAAGGCGGAGGCAGCCGCTGACCGGAAACGGGCGGCCGAGCTTGATCCCGAACGATTCGGGAAAACTCCCTAGGGGACGACGTTCTTCGGGTTGGCGAGCGGGTCGATGGCCATTGGCGGGCCGTCGGATTCGGATGTCAGGGTGAGGTTGATGGTGTTGGATCCCTCCTTGACCTCATGCGTGATCCGGCTCGCCAGGTGGTATTTTTTCCCCAGCGTCTCGAGGCCTTCCTTGTCGGTCTTGTTGATCCTCACGGTGTGAGTGCCCACGACCGCGCCTTCGTGTCCGCCGGCGTAGGCCAGCGAGTAGCGTCCCTCGTCGTCGGTTCGGCCCGCGCTGCCGCCAATGCTGTTTTTACTGATGTCGTTGATGTCGGCGACCGGTTCGAATCTCACGGTTGCCCCGGGCAACGGTTTGCCATCAAGGGTGATGGTGCCGGTGACCGAGGCCAGGGAGGGGAGCTTCGTCCCGCTCGACATCGAACTGAAGAGGAAAAAGCAGACCAGGGCAACGCCCAGGACACCACCACCGATCGGTAGCAGGCGTCGCATGGCAACCTGGCGGACCTCCTCCATGTCAATCCGAGGAGTCGTGTCCTCGGGTTCCTCGTTGACGACGGCCGCCCGCGCCGATTCGCTTCGAGCCAACAGCGCGCCGGCAGCGTTGGACGTGTCCTCTGACTCGGGCTGTTCCCGCGGAGGGGGGCGGTGAAGTTCTCGTTCTTCCGGCGACGCGGGCTTTGCACCAATGGCAGGCGTCGTCTCGTCCTGGTCATCCAGGACTGCCGTGGGCTCCGGAGCGTCTGGGACGTCTCCGGATTCCATCAGGAATGCTAGGGCGTCGTCTTCTTCGTCCCCACCACCTTCGCCGCCGGGTGGTGGATCCGACGCAACTGGATCGGGTTCTGGAATGACGAACGCCGTCTTGCAACCCGGACAACGGCCGGCCTGGCCGGCCTTGTCGTCCCGGATCTTGAGAACTGCATCACATTCGGTGCATTGGAAGCGGATCGTCATCTTGGGGTGGGTCCGCCAGGAACTGTGTTCTCAATGGTGTCGCCGGAGTTGTTCGGCCTGGTTCTAGTTGGGAACCTGGACCGGAACCTTGCGACGCATGTTACCGAGGTTCTGGAAAATCGAGATGTTGATGTTCTGGTTGATGCCGCGAACACTGCCGTCAACCAAAACAAAGTTGACCGAACCGCTGGTGTGCATACTGCCAGCATTGTCGTAGTGGATTTTCTGGTTGGGACCGAAGCGGGTACTCAACAGCGTCGCCGGTCCGCCCCAGGCCCAGCCGTCGCTGCTCTGTCGCAGGGGGTCCCCGATGACGTTGAACCGTTCAATCTCACCGACCATGAGAGTTTGTGAATCACCGTCCTCGACATCTCGAATCCTGGTCGAACTGTTGACCGAGAAGATCCCGACGTGAATGTTGTTGGGCAGTCGTGAGAGGGTGGGGTCGTTGAGCGTCTGGGCAGGTGTCAGTGCCCATGTGCCCCGGTTGGCGTCGTTGAAGACCACTCCTGAACCCGTCACACCGGCGTAGTCGTTGCCTCCCTTGGTCCAATTGGGATTGATCAGCAGCATGTTGGGGTACTTGTCTCGTGCCATCCCGCTCCGACGGCTTGGGCAGTAAAACTCGGGGATGTCGGTCTGCGCGGGTGTCAGGACGAGCTGTGTCTGGGTGATCGGGTCGATGGCCCTGTTCATGCCATTCCCGTTCATCTGGACGTTCATCTTCTCTTCCCAGAGACGCTTCAACTGCTCCTGGTTCATCTGTGGCAGGATGTGCAGCATCCAGCTGGTTCCCTGGAGTCCATTTCCGCTGGCGACCTGGGGTTCGGTCGGATCGGAGTGTTGGAATCCACCAGTGCCGGTCCCGCCGATCAACAAGCTATTGATTTGGCCGGGAGGAAAGGAATTGTGTGCCTCGTGGTAGTTGTGCAACGCGAGACCGATCTGCTTGAGATGGTTCTTGCACTGGGTATTGCGAGCAGCTTCACGGGCCTGTTGTACAGCCGGCAGCAGCAACGCCACCAGGATCGCAATAATTGCAATCACGACCAGCAATTCGACCAGGGTAAATCCCACGCGGCGACGACAGCGGACCATTCTTGAACTCTCCTCAGCATCTCACTGTCACGATCTGGTCGACAGCGAGGTGCGACTATGTGGTCGGGTTGCACGGGGCCTGTAGTGCAGCAAGTTGACCGGACGACTCCGAAGAATTCCGAGCAGATCTCACAACTCGTTCTGGAGCCCCACGCTACGCCCGATTGGTCATTTCCGGTCGACACTCTACTTGCATTTTCAGAAAACCGTCAAGGACTTTAATCGGCAAACAGTTCAAAGCTTGAACAGCCGGGTTTCTCGCTTCTTTCCCGGCTGCTGGATCATCGACGAGCACGGGTGGGTGAATCCGGAGATGTCGATGGCAGTGGCTATTCTCTTGCTGCGGATCATGACCGAACGGCACGATCGCCGATAACAGAACAGGGGGCCGGTTGTACCGGTCAGGCAACCAGGGCAGTGTGTGGTGAGTTGCGACAGACGAGATCGCTTGATGATGGGACGAGAGGAATTGTGGTCACGAATCGAGTGGCAGTCCGCCCGCGGTGGACGAGTGGTTTGGCTCAGTGGAGACGATGGTGTCGGGACGTCGTCGTTGATTGCCCAGGCGATCTCGGCATGGCAGCAATCGGGGCACTGCGTGTTGTTTGCCGATTTGTCATCGATGTCCGATTCGGCTGAACCGGAACGGACGGTGTTGCTGCGATTGCTTGGACCGCATGTCGGTCAAGCCCGTTCGACGGTGGCATTGTGGCGACGCTTGGAGCAGGTGCTCTCCACCACAGGGCCAGAAATTCGCGTGATTCTGGACCGGATCGAACTGGCGCGAGGCCCGGGCCGATCGGTGGTGGCGACGATCCGTCATCTGGTCACCCGTTGTCGAGCCACCTTGATCGTGGTGTCACCGCGGAATGAATCGGCCCGGTCGCGGATCCTGTCGTCGTGGGCCGATATGGAGATCGGGGCAAACGAGTCATACGGCTGCCTGGAGCGGGTTGCGTGATGCGGGTGTGCCTGTTCGACATTGACGGAACCCTGCTCAACTCAGGTGATGCGGGCCAGGCGGCGATGGAATCCGGTTTGGCGAATGCGTTTGGTGTGAGTCGGCCGACCGAGGGCATTTCGACGGCCGGGCGAACCGATCGGGCGATCATCGAGGACCTGATCGCCTTCCACGGTCTTCCGGTCGACGAGGTCACATTTGGGAAGGTCTCGGCCGCGTATCTGGAGCAACTTCCTTCCGAATTGGAACGTCTTGATGGACTCACGCTTCCAGGGGTCGGCGATTTGCTGGAAGAACTGTCGGCCCGGGACGATCTTGTGCTGGGACTGTTGACCGGAAACCTGGTTGACGGAGCCCGCTGCAAGTTGGGGCACTTTCAACTCGACCCGTATTTCGAACGGGCCGGCCACCTGTTTGGCGGATTCGGAGACCTGCAGCGAGATCGCGATGACGTGGCTCGGTTGGGGCGGGAGTGTGTCCGGAGGGAATTGGACTGGTGGGATCCAACCGAGGTGTGGGTGATTGGCGACACGCCACTGGATGTCCGTTGCGCCCGGGCCATCGACGTCCGTGTGTTGGCGGTGGCCACGGGCCTGTTTTCTCGTTCCCAGGTCGCGGCCAGCCAGCCCGACGCGCTGCTGGATGATCTGAGCGAAACCGATCGCGTGGTGTCGATCTTACTCGAATAGCCTGCCGCCGGTGGTCGGTGGATCCGGCGGCGGTCGCAGGCAATCGGGGCCCTCGTTGGCAGGGCGATTGACCCAGGTGTCGATCGGACGGGTCACCAGGGTGTCATCGGGGCAGGGGACCAGCAGGCTCTCGAGTGAATCGTGCTGGTCCGATTGCGGGGCGAGCCATGTGGCAAAGTCGTCCGGCTGCAGAATGACGGGCATGCGGTGGTGGATCGGTGACATCCGGGAATTGGCCTCGGTCGTGATGATGGCACACGTCTGCAGGGAGGACCCGTCGGGACCTTCCCAGTTTTCCCAGATCCCGGCAAACGCCAGGGGACTGTTGTCGGGATGATGGATGTGCCAGGGTTGCTTCTGTTGGCCACCGGTTTTCTGCCACTCGTAGAATCCTGTGGCGGGCACCAGGCACCGGCGGTGCCGAAAGGCGGCTCGAAATGACGGTTTCTCTGCCACCGTCTCGGCTCGTGCATTGATCATCCGGTTTCCAGTCTCCGGATCCCTGGCCCATCCGGGCACCAGCCCCCAGCAGACCAAAGCGGCCGAATTCCGTCCGGCCTGTTCGTGGATGATCAGGACCGGTTGGGAAGGGGCGATGTTGAATCGTGGAGCCAGTGCCGCCTGCAGTGGCGGATCGAACACGATGTCGAAGAAAGCCGCGAGTTGGGCAGCAGGAGTTCTGAGGTTGAAACGACCGCACATGGCCCCATGCTAGCCGACGACCCGGCACCGGTGACAGTCGGCTTGCTGGACGCCAACGACGAGATGGCTATGCTGCGACAGTATGTCGTCAGGTGTGCAGACCGTTGAGATTGGTGCCACGGGAATTCGTGTGACTCCCGTGGCGATGGGCTGCTGGCCAATCAGTGGGGTGACGACGCTGGGGGTGACTGACTCTGACGCGGTTTCGACGCTCGCGGCCGCAGTCGACTCGGGCATCAATTTTTTCGATACAGCCTATTGCTACGGGTACGAGGGTGAGAGCGAGCGGTTGATTGGTCGCGCATTGGGCGATCGTCGTGACCAGGTGGTGATTGCGACAAAGGGGGGAGTCCACTGGGAGAACCGTGTTCAGCAGAGAGATGCCCGGCCCGAGACACTGAAGCGGCAGTGCGAGGAGAGCCTGCGACGACTGGGGACTGACCATGTCGATCTCTACTACATCCATGCCCCCGACCCGTCCGTGCCGGTCAGCGAGTCCGCGGGTGGACTGAAGGAACTCCTGGTAGCCGGGAAGATTCGCAGTGTCGGTGTTTCCAACTTCAGTGCTGCCCAGATGGAGGAATTCCAGGCCGTCTGCCCGATCGCGGCGTCACAGCCTCACTACAACATGCTGCAGCGTGAGATCGAGACGGAGCATGTGCCGTGGTGCCAGGAGCACAACGTGTCAGTGATGGTCTACTGGGTCCTGTTGAAGGGGCTGTTGGCGGGGCACCTGGGGCGTGAGGATGTTTTCGTTCCTCCCGATGGTCGAGCCAAGTACCCGATGTTCCAGGGCCAGGAGTACCAGAGGAACCTGGATTTTGTTGACAAGTTGCGTCCGATTGCCGGGCAGGCGGGCCTGACGGTTTCACAACTGGTGATTGCCTGGACGCTGGCTCAACCGGGAATCACCGTTGCATTGTGTGGCGGACGGCGGCCCGACCAGATCCACGAGTCGGCCGGTGCGATGGGCGCCGATGTGAGTGGTGAATTGTTGCAGCGGATCGATGAAGCGATCGGAGCTCGTGGTGACGCGACCTCTCGACCGCCCATCTAGCCGGTGAGGGAGCCGTCGCTCGGAGCGTCGGGAACCACCTCGAAGGAGGCGGACAACTCATCGGGGATCCGTCGGGGCATCCGCCTCTGGAATCCAATGTACACCCAGTCGGTCGCAGCCACAGCCAGGACCGTCTCGACGGACTCGCCTCCACTTTCACCTGGTGGGTCACGGCGGACGATCCTGTAACGTCTCAAGGAAGTCAGCTTCTTGAAGTCCGCGACCCAGGTCACGATGACCAGTTGATCGTTCTCCCAGGCCGGCTTCAGGTACTCGATGTCGTGATGTCGGACGACCCACCCGGCCCCCGTGTTTTTGTACCGTTCCGGCGTCCATCCCTGGGCGGTGGAATGGGCCACTGCGGCATCCTGCATCCAGCCGACATAGGCCACGTTGCCGGCGTGGCCTTGTCCGTCGATGTCCCGGGCGATCACCCGGTGATGATGCTCGTAGATCGCGGCCATGGGGTCAGGGGGCTGGTGGAGCGAGAAGACGGCGAAGCCGGTTGGCCAGGCGGTCGGCGCCCGATCCCAGAAACTCCTTGACCTTTTCGCCCTCGATGTAGATCAGGTTCAGCGGCAGATCCTTGAGCCCGGCCAGCCAGGGGTTGGCTTTTTTGAAGCCTCCCAGCCCGGGTTGGTCGAGCAACAGCTTGCCGAAGCGAACCGAGACCCACTCGGAGTCGTTCTCGAGAAAAGTGGTCAGTTCTTCAGTCCACACCGCGCACGCCGGGCAATCGCTCTTTCCGAGCATCAACACGGCGGCCGGTGCGGCTAGAAAATCTTCCCAGTTCTCCCGCGTGATTGTCTCGAGACGACTCACCCGACGAACTCGTCGCCCTTCTTCCAGTCGGCGCCACACAGGCCACCGCTCTGAAGGGCCTGGACGGTCCGCAGTACCTCTGAGGGGCTGCGGCCGACACCCAGATCGTTGACGGCGATGGAACGCACGATGCCCTCGTTGTCGACGATGACCGTGCCGCGGTAGGCGGCTCCCAAATCGTCCTTGAGGACGCCGAAGGCCTGGCTGACCGAGTGCGTGGTGTCAGCGATCACCGGGTGTGTGATCTCCTGGGGGAATGTTTCTCGGTCAGCGAACCACGCCTTGTGGCTGAAATAGCTGTCCGTGCTGCATCCGATCACCTCGACCCCGTCGTCGGCAAAGTCCTCGGCCAGTTCCTGGAACGTGCGGATTTCCGTCGGGCAGACGAAGGTGAAGTCCAGTGGGTACCAGTACAGTACGTACCACTTGCCCGCGAAATCGCTGTTGCCGATTGTCTTGTCTTCGCCGTTGACGTACGCCGATGCACTCCATTCGGGTGCCGGTTTCCCCACCAGTGTCATAACCTGAATCTCCTCGGACGTGGTCTTGTGCCTGTGAATCTGTGTTGAAACGCCTCAGTGTCAAAACAACATGCGGCCACCATGTTGGGAGTGGCCGCGAAAGGGTGGATAACCGGATTCGAACCGGCGACCTCCAGAACCACAATCTGGCGCTCTAACCAACTGAGCTATACCCACCACAGTCACCGTGCCCGCGAAAAATGGCTCTCTCGCAGTCGGTTGGGCAAGAATAGCCGCTCGCAGGGGGCCATGCAACAGATGGCCAACCGGTGCCAAAAGGACCGGCTGAGTGGCATTCGCCGGTCCGGCGTTTCACGAGACAACCCGTCACCGGCCCCGGTCGTGATGCGACGTCCGCTTGGGGAGCGTGACAACCTCGTTGCTCAGAAGGCCTGGCAGCAGGGGATTGGCGGGGTTGGCAGGAACAATCGTCCCAGTTGCGGGATGGCTGGTCGAATGTCGCGTCGATAGGCCAGGCGGCCACCGACGAGGACGGCGGTCACATGGGTGGCGTGCTCGAACGGGTCACCGTCGTAAAGCACCAGGTCGCCGATTTTTCCTTGCTCGATACTGCCATGCTGCTGCTCGATTCCCAGCAGCCTCGCGGCGTCCAGGGTGATGGCTCGCAGTGCCCGGTCGAAACCCATTCCGTAGGTCATGGCGACCGCTGCCTCGTAGCGAATCACTCGTGACTTGGGAACATAGCCCTCCACTCCACTGGCAATCGCCAGGGGAACCGACTTCGGGGCGAACGCATCGGAAATAGCGGCCGCGTTGCCCAGAAAACTGTTGATGGTTTCGAGACCACCGACACGTTGCATTGTCGGATGGACAATGACCGGGACACCGGCCCGGGCCAACTGGTCACGGATCAGGTAACCCTCGGTTGCCATCGACAGTATCGGTTTCACCTGGAATTCCCTGGCGATTCTCAGGGCGGTCAGCAGGTCGTCGGCGCGGTGGCCACAGAAGACCGCGGGAATCTTTCTGTCGAGAAGCAGGCCGAGTGCCTCGAGCTTGAGGTTCCGGTCGGGGAGGTCGATGTCCTCGTCCTTGGCTGCGTGAATCAGGGCCTGGTGGTCGCGGGCCAGGGACAGGGCCTCTCGGATCAGGGCTGCGGTGCCCATTCGGGTCGTCGGCTTCTGGCCGGAATAGGTTTGCTTGGGGGCGACTCCGAGATTGAAGGCCATGGCCTGGGGGAACCGAACGGTCATTGCTTCAGCGTCGTTTCCATGGGTGCGGAAAACACCGGTCAACCCTCCGATGACATTGGCGCGGCCAGGTGATGCGTGGATCACGGTGACACCTTGTTCGAGCAGGAAGCGAAGCAGGGGTTCGGCGGGGTTGAATCCGTCGAGAACCCGGGCATCGGCCTGGTTCGGGTCACTGGTTTCGTCCTGGTCCTGGTCGGCAGGAATGTTGTATTCACCCGAGAGCGGCACGATGGTGTGCGTGTCGATCAGGCCGGGGGTGACCACCCTGGCAGAAATCACCGGTGTTCCCGCCGGGGCTTTGATCTTGTCGACAGGCCCCACCTTCTGGATGACCCCGTTCCGCACGAGCACGGCGGCGTTGTCCAGGGGAGGCCCGGAGACCGGATGCAGCCGTCCGGCGAGGACCAGGATGGTGTCACCGCTGGCCATGGGTCTTCGGGCCGCCTTGGGGACTTCAGGAGCCTCGACTTGCGATCGTGGTCGGACGGCGGGAGCCCGGGCGGGGATGAGTTCGCGTTGGGCCAGTTGAAATCCGCCAGTCTGGTAGAGCCGTTGACGTGGGTTGGCGAGGTCGAAAACCTGTCGGCCATCGATCCATGTTTCCAGCACACGGGTGTAGACACTGAACGGGGCGCCGCTGAGGATCACGAAGTCAGCGTCCTTGCCCGGATCGAGTGACCCGACCCTGTTGTCCAGCCGCAAGGCCTGGGCGGGGTGCAGGGTGATGGCTTTCAACGCGTTGGCAGTGTCCAGCCCACCACGGACGGTGGCGGCAGCAGTTCTCAGGAAGAACCGACTTTCGGTCACCGGGTCGTCGGTGTTGACATGCACCTTGACCCCTCTGCGGGTCAATTCTGCACCGCACTGTTCAATGAAGTCGACCACCTCGGCCTTGCCCCCGGGACTGTCGACGATGGTCATGGAGACAGGAACGCCAGCGGCGGCGACCTGGTCAATGACCTTGTAGGCCTCGGTTCCGTGTTGGATGACAAGGTCGAAACGGAATTCTCGTTTGAGTCTCAAGACCGTGAGGATGTCGTCAGCACGATGAGTGTGGAAGTGGACGGTCCGTCGGCCGGCCAGCACCTCGGCCAATGGCTCGAGTGCCAAGTTGCGATCCGGTGGCAACGCGTCTTTGTCCTTCCGGCGTTTCTTTTCGTAGGCGGTCCATTTGCGACGGTATCCCTGGGCCTTGACGAATTCGGATCTCTGCAGGGCGGCGATCTTCATTCGGGTGACCGGGGGCTGGCCCTTGGACCCGTAGGAACGCTTGGGGTTTTCGCCGTTGGCCATTTTCAGGCCACCGAAATGACCATCGGTGCCAATCCACATCTGTTCGGGGCTGTTGCCACGCAACTTGACGTAGATCGTTTGCCCGCCGATCACGTTGCCACTTCCGGGCATCACGTTGGCAGTGGTGATGCCGCCGGAGTGGGCCATGCGTATCCCGGGATCAAAGGGGTTGATCGAGTCGAGTGCCCTCACGATGCTCTGCACCGCGCCGCTACGTTCGTTTCCGTCGCTGTTGGCTTTTTCCAGTGGCCGCGAGGCAACACCGAGGTGGGAATGGCTGTCGACCAGTCCGGGTATGATCACCTTGCCGGAGACATCAACAACCCGGGCTCCATCAGGAATCTTCACCGACTTGATTGGTCCCACCGCGGCAATCTTGCCGTTGCTGATGACCAGTGTGCCAGAGGGGATCGGCTTGCCGGTGACTGGCAGAATCCGGGCGCCGCGAAAAGCCACCACTTCAGGATCAGCCGCGATACCGCTGGTCACCAGGGCAAGAACGAGGCTGAGAACGAGGCCTGTGGGACGTGCACACGGTATCACGGCGACTCTCCTGACGGATTTCAGAGGAGCCGTATGGTGGTCGCGTGCGAGTGGTTTTTCAAGTAGTCGCCGGTGATGGCGACGGCCAGGTGACACGTCCGATTCAGGAGAGTGCCCGTGCCGCCACCTCTTTCATCTTCCGCAGCCCGGTCCGGCAGACGGTCTCGGCGTCCTGGGCCCAGTAGGTGCGATTGAAGAGTTCCAGCGAGAGGGCGACAGGGTGTCGCTTGGCGGCGATCTGCTTGAGGACCGCCGCGACCGGTGCAACACCGTCGCCAGGGTAAACCCGATCGGCATCGGTGATCGTTTCACGCGGTGGCTTGTCGGGATAGTCGTTGACGTGGAAGCAGTGAATGGAAGGTCCGGACAGGAGGTCGAGTCCAGTGAAGTCGGATCCCCCCTTGTAGATATGGTAAATGTCGGGCAACACGCACGCGTTGGGATGGCCACTCTCGATTGCCACGAAGGCGGTTTCACCGAGCCGCGAGAGGGATTGGGAGAATCCCCAGACTTCCACCTGTGGAGTGACACCAATCCGGTTTCCGATTTCCAGCAGGGCGCGGTAGCGGCTGGCGGCGGCGAGGAGATCAAGATTCTTTTGTCGCGTGGCGCCGGCCGGAGGAGCGGCTATCCGTTTGCCGCCAAGCTGCCGTATGGTGTCCATGTCGCGCCGGGCTGTTTCCAGTGCAGCCGCTCGCTGCTTGTCGTCGTCGACGATCCACTGGGCAAATCCGATGGCACTTTCAACCTGCAGTCCGGCGTCTTGGATTCGTTTGCGGAGATCCTTGAGCGAACCTCCCTCTCGCCGGTATTGGTCGATCTCGCGGATCCAGGGCTCGATTCCGGTGTAGCCGACCTTTCCCGCCAGGACGATTTCCTGGAGCAGCCCGAGTTTCTGGCCGCGGATGGTGCTGGTGTTCAGGCAGAAGCGAAACGGGGCAGCGGCAGTCGCCCTGGGAGTCCCGGCGTGCGAAACAGCCGTTGCGGTGGCCGTGGCTGCAGCGGTGGTGAAAAGTTGACGGCGTGTCAGAGGCGTCATGGTGCTGGATCCCAGAAGGACAGGCGAGGTGGCCGAATGTCTGTTTCACACGCCGGTTGCGGCCGACTGTCCATCTCGCGTCGCCGATTGTTCAGGCGGCTTTGCGGAAGTCACGGTTTTGACGGTCATCGACGATCAGCCCCTGGACGGCCAGCTTGAGTGCTTCAATGGCCTCGGCCCTCGATCCATTGAGTGACTGTTCTAGG
>MDTE01095055.1_pt1 | contig 21135 bp, 15 predicted proteins | sample 811231 | NCBI WGS metagenome assembly MDTE01 (sample SAMN05326651, study PRJNA326480) | marine metagenome | isolation source: seawater | place: Indian Ocean: Red Sea | collected 2010
GAGAATTGTGGAAACTAGGAAATTACAGAAAACGGGTGGTTCGACAATAATAGTTTCGCTACCTAAAAAATGGACGGAAAAGTTGGGGTTGACGCCCAGTTCTGAAGTGAGACTTATAGAGCAAACAGATGGTTCTTTGAATATTGATCCAAATATAGATATGAATGCTTTTTCGAAAAGATGCCAGATTTTGGAAGTTGAGAAAGGGACTGGGAATCATCTTTTTAGAAGTCTGATTGGGATTTACTTAACTGGCTCTAATGAGATTAAAGTTCTTGGTAAGCCTCGTTTATCAATAAATCAAAGAAAGGAGATTCGAAAATTCTCTTCTTATGTTATAGGATTTGAAATAATAGAAGAGGAGGGAAATACGGTTTTGTTGAGTGATGTGACCAATCCTCAAGCTTTAACTTTTAGAAGGGCCATCAAAAGACAATATAAGATAGTAAGAGCGATGTTTACAGACTCGATACGGGTTTTAGAAGGGTCTAAAGATTTGAGTTTAGACATTATTGACAGAGATAAAGAAGTAGACAAACTACAATGGTTTATAGAAAGGCAATTCAACATGATGCTTGAGAATAGTGCATTAGGTCATAAGATATCCATCCCACCTTCTGAAGCTGTATTCTATTCAAATGTGGCACGTTATCTTGAACGAATAGCAGATCACTCATGCAGGCTTGCAGCCATAGGCACTGAAGCTGGTCAAGCTTCAACAAACCAAGTTGTAGGATTTGCAAATAAATCCATTGATGTTTTAGATGATTCAATTAACAGCTTTTTAAATAAAAAGGCCAAAAAGGCCACGAAGACTATAGATTTAGGTAAAAATATATTAAAAAAATCGAGGAAATATTTTCAAGATAAATACAAAAAAGAGATAGACAATCCTAGAGAATTTTCTATTGCAATGGATGTTATAATTCGTACATTAGCATACTCAACTGATATTTGTGAAACGGCGATAAACTTGTCTTGTAAACGAGAGGAAATAGAATGTAAAATTCATGGAAAGGGGGTTTGTTTTTGTGAAACGACAGATAAAGAAAATATGTTTGAGATTTAGTGATATGAATCGGTATGCCTAAGGCGGTAAACTTTCTAGAGAAAGAATATAAAAAATGAATAAGAATTGTTCTATTGAATTTGATATTTCAGTTCTACCGACGATTTTTATCTAAAAATAAGTGGAACATCGTACTTTTTTAGAGGAAAAAACATTATCGGAAATCTTTAAAAGGTGGAACCAATGAACACACCTTATGGTTTATCTTACACATAAGACTTCCAGGGGGCAACGATATTACTATCTTGTGAAGTCTTACAAACAGGAGGGGATGGTAGGAAAAGTACAAGAATATCTTGGACAAAAAGAACCTTCTAAGAGAGAATTAGAAAAACTAAAAAGAGAAATGACTCCAGATATGGAGATGGAAGCCATTAGGAGGATGGCTAAGGCTTCTGTTGAGCAATACAACCCCCCATTCTTAGAGAATGAACAGGCATATTCATTAGAAAGATTGCGTTTATTGAATCGTACAATGAATAGAATGAGCGATCCTGAGAATAGGATTATGAATGAACGGTTGAGGCTTGTTAATTCAGTCAAAGGTAACTTGGCTCTTTCGAACGATAATCTGTCCGTAAAAAATGTTGAATCGATTTTAGAACAGAGTAACGTACCGAGTGGTGTTACGGTTACAGACGTTATTAGAGTGACTAATCTTAGGAAAATGGATTTGAAGATTGTAAAAGAGATTAAGAATCTGAATATTAAGAAAATGAAGAAAATATATAAAGAAGTGAATGAAGGTTTGGGCACTTTAGGTGAATTTAGAGAGAAAAATAAGGCCTTAATCGGTTCTTCTTTTGTACCACCTCCAAATGCATTAATAGAAGATGAATTAGAAGGCTTGATTGAATGGTGGGGGAGGCCCACGCTCATGCATCCTTTTGAGAAATCTGTATTATTTCACCATAGATTAATGCAAATTAAACCGTTTGAAAAATATAATGGAATTTTTGGAAGGCTTGTGTTTGATGGAATGCTAAGACAGAGTGGTTTTTCATCGCCCAATTGGAAAAAAACAGATAAAGATGATTATTTGGCTGCGTTAGTTGCTGGAGATCGGGGAGATTCTAAGAAACTCGTCGATGGATTTTGGAACATTTACAGAAAACAACATAGAGCCAGTATAGAGGGGGATATCAGTGCGTTGAGTCGGAGAAGGCAAACGCAACTGGAGGCCTTCTGAGTGCGACTGCTCGAAATTGAGCTAGAAAATTTCAAATCGTTTAAGGGCCGTATCTCGATTCCTTTTGGGGATGGATTCACAAGTATAACTGGACCAAATGGGTCTGGAAAATCAAACATTACTGATGCTATTATTTTTATGATGGTGCCAAGGACAAATGCTTTGAGAGCTAAGAGACTCAATTATTTGGTTTATGGACACAACCCAGAAAATCCGAAAACAAAGGGGTTGGCTGGTTTTTGTAAAGTAAAAATGGTTTTTGAAAATAGTGACCGATTTTTAGCGATTGATAGCGATATTGTTGAATTCACTAGAGGAATTAAAATAAAAGGTGAAGATTATTCTACATTTTATAGATTAAATGGACGAGCCTCTACTGCAGGTGAGTTTGAGAAATTGTTTTCGCGGGCTGGATTGTATGCTAATGGTTACAACGTTATACAGCAAGGAAATGTTCTTCAAACAAGTTTGATGTCTGGAGCAGAAAGAAGAAGAAAGGTTGAGGATGTGGCTGGCATAACTGCATATGATACCCGTCTGAGAAGAACTAAGAGTGCTAGAGAGGCTGTTGAAGCTGATACTGTACTACTCTCTGAAAGACAGAAAGAATGCGGAAGATTGCTTAAACAATTAGAAAAAGAAAAGAGAGATGCTGAGAGATTGGAAGAAATCCAGGAAAGTTTAGCAGAGATAGAAATATTATTAAAATTTAGAATTGTAATGGATTTAGAAACGGATATAGGACAAAGACAGGATCTTGTTAATCAATATTCTGAAGAAATAGAAAAATTAGCCGAAGAACTGCGCGATTTAGAGGGAAAAATTAAAGAGACTGAAAAAGAGTTGGAAAATGTTGAGGAGAATATTAACGAAGCGGGCGGTGAAGCCGCTAGAGAATTGCAAAGAAAATTGGATGCTGTTCGTGTAGAATCTGCTCTTGCAAAAAGTAATTCTGAGCACGCAGGAGAGATGATAAGAAAATTAGAAGAAGAGAGAAAGAATATGCTTGAAGAAATTCAAGAAAATGACGCTGAATTCAAGAATATAGAAAAAGACTGCAAAGATTTAGAGAGAGAATGTAAAGTAAATCAGAAAGAATTGAAAAAATACACTGAAATGTTAGGGGATTTGGAAGATAGTATAGCAGATAGTTCGCAAACTGTAGGGAAGAAAAGAGAAAGTCTTGAAGAGATTAGAAAAAATGAGAGTGAATTAAAGATAAAGATAAACCGTCTTGAAGTTGAAAAAGAACAGATAGAAAGGCAAATTGAAGAATCGAACGAATTAGTGATTGGTGCAGAAAATGTGTTGAGATCTGTAAAAGAAGATGTTGATGAAGTGATATTCAGTTTAGAAGATTTAAAAGTTGGTAAAAAGTCGGCTAATAATAATTTAAATAAAATAAAAACGAAAGAAGAGAAGATTAGAAAAAGATTAGATGAAGTGAGAATCTATTTAGTAAATATTGAAGAGAAATCTCGCAAATTATCTGTTGAATATGCATCTTTAGTAGCAGTAGAAAAAACTCGTGAAGAGTTTCAAAATGGATATGTAAATGCTGTAAAGGAAATACTTGAAGCTCGTGACAATGGTGAATTGGAAGGAATAATAGGAACTGTTGCTGAATTAGGAAAAGTTGATGAAGAATACAATGATGCTTTGAGAGTAGCGGCAGGTATGAATTTACAATCCGTGGTAACAGAAGATGATAATGCAGCATCAAGAGCTATTGACTTTCTTAAAAGTAAGAAATTGGGGAGGGTTAGATTTCTGCCAATAAATAAACTGAGAAATTACAAGCCTGGAGCCAATTCAATACTAATTTCAAGACAAGAAGGGGCTATTGGATTTGCGATAAATCTTGTTGATTTTGATGAAAGGTATAGAGATGCTTTTGGAAATGTTTTTGGTGATACAATAATTATGAAAAATTTAAAAGATGCAAAGAAGTATCTTGGAAAAGGAAGAATGGTTACTCTTGAAGGTGAATTACTGGAAAAGGGTGGGGCGTTAATTGGCGGCACTGTTTCGAAAACATCTGTTTCATTTGGAGGGGGAGATAGAAAGAAAGTGGATGATTTGAGGATTGAAATAGATAGATTAGAAAAAGAATATAAAGAATTTGATTCTGAAAGAGATGTATTAGAAAATGAAATTTTAGAATTGAGTGAAGCAAGAATTAGTATAGAGAATGAATTTGCATCTATACAAACAAGAGTTACTGATTATGATGGTCAAACAACGAGAGCTCAAAGTGAATTGATTAAAGCAGAGCGAGATGTGAAGACTAGGCAAGATTCAGTCAAAATACTTAGAAAATTGTTGCTTGAAAAAGAAGGTGTTCTTGTATCGGTAAAAGAAGAATTTGAAAAATGCAATCAAATGGTATCGGATGGGGAGAAGGAATTGGCAATGCTAGCTGGGGGGGCAACAGCAGAAAAAATGAACGAATTAAAAGAAAAAATAGAAATTGAAAGAACGGAATTTGGAGAGAAATCTAATAATTTATCAGGTATGAAAGTTAAAATGGAGAACTATGGAACTGGTCTAAAAGTTATTAAAGATGATATTGAAAATAATGAGCAAGAACAGAAAAAACAGCAAAAAATTCTAACTGTCGAATCGAAAAAATCGAGAGAGTTGGAAAAAGAGGTTGCAATTCTGAAAGAACGAGAAGAAACTGAATTTGATAAATTGGAAGGTTTGAGAATGGAACGTGATAGACTAAGAGATAATCTATCTAATTACAAATCTAAGACTGAACAACGAAGTGAATTTGGAAGGGCTAGAGAAAGAGCGATAGATGATTTACAATTAGAAATAACAACAAAAGAAGAGAAGTTAAAGGAAGCTCGTAAGAAATTGCCTTCTAAAGTAGAGAAGCCTAAAAAGATACCCGTTAATGATCAATTAATATCTAAAAAAGAGAGTTTGGAGAAACAGAAGGGTTCATTGGGATATGTGAATATGTTGTCTCTAAGACACTATCGAGAGGAAGAAGAACGATTTGAAGAAATTAAGAAGAGAATGAAAGAATTAAGAGCAGATGTAAGGCGATTAGAGAGTTTGGAAAATAAAATTTCTAAGCGTAAAGATAAGAAATTTATGGGTGTTTTTGAAGATATTAATAAAAATTTCCAGAAAACATTCAAAGAACTTGTTGGTGGTGGAAAAGCTTGGTTGGAATTGGAAAAACCGGAGAATATATTCAAAGGTGGAATTCAAGTTAAAGCGAGAATGCCTGGAAAACGATTATTCCCAGTAGAATTGCTTTCTGGTGGTGAAAAATCAATGGTGGCGATGGCATTCATATTTGCTATACAGAGATATGAGCCGTGTCCATTCTACTTATTAGATGAGCCTGATCAAAATACAGATGGAGTAAATACTGAGAATATTGGAAAGGCTATTGCGTTACAGTCTAAAGTTGCACAATTCATTGTGGTTACTTTACATCATATGGCTTTGAGAGAATCAGATCATGTGATTGGCGTATTCATGAATGATGGTGTTTCCAACATTAGACAGATACCTGATGTGGAGAATTTCCTTTCGACTTTGCCTACGGAGGTTGAAGTTTGAGCGTTGTACAAAATCATTTACTATTTCACAAAGCAATTCTCGGCTCTAATAATGATAAAATAGACAATTATCTCGAATTGGCAAATGCTGCTGAATCTGCAACTGAGGTTGCTGTAGTAGAAGATTCATTTACTAAAGGTATTGCAATTTTATTTCATTTAGTAACGGAAAATGAATTGGATCCATGGTCATTAGACTTGCCAACGGTAATCCAAGAATATCAAAATCATGCTCTCAAAAATGAGGTTGATCTACCCATGGCTGGTGCAATGATTAGTTGGGCATGGGATGTATTAAAAATTAAATCATCAGAAGCCATAGTAGCTACAGAAGCTATTGAAAAGGAAGAAGAATGGGGGCCTTTTGATTTCGGATGGGAGCCTACATTTATAGAAAAATTAGAAAATTCTGTGGAAGCTCCAATCGAAGAAGTTGTTAGATACTCTGGGAAGAGAAGAGTGACCCTGATGGAATTGGTTGGTGCTTTAGAAGAGGCCCGGGAAGTTGCTACTGAAAGAGAAAGAAGAAGTGAACGATTGAAGGGTCTTCGAAAAAAGAGAGAGAAAGCAATAGAAGAAGCATCAAAGAATATGGAAGAAAATATACATAACGATAATCCAGTTCTGTATAAAGAGAACGTCTGGAATAGAATAAATGAATTCGAAAGTAAAAACGTGCTTTTGGATGATATTATTGGGGAGAGAAACAAAATTAAGTTGATGAAAATTTTTGTTGGAAGTTTATTTTTAGCTCATGAAAGAAGAATAGATATAAAACAAAAAGATCTAAGTATTCCTGAAATATATGTTGAGAGTTTGGAGGTGGTGTGATGAATCAACCAATCGCTATTGAGGCGGCTTTGTTTTCATCTGGAAGACCGTTAACAGTAAATGAATTAGCTGAAGCAACTGGAATTAAGATAAGTGAGTGTAAAAAATCAATAAGTGAATTAATTAATAAATATAAACAGCGAGAAGGAGCCTTAGAAGTGGTAAAACTAGGAAGTAAATACGCTTTGCAGTTAAAGAAAGATGCGACCACATATGGAAGAAAATTAGCACCTAGAGAGGTGCCCTCTTACTTGCTCAAAACATTAGCTTTGATAGCGCATGAGCAACCGATGTTACAAACGGAATTGAAGCGTCATCTCGGTTCTAAAATTTACGAACATTTACGTGAATTAGAAGAATATGGTATGATTGAAAGAGAAAGAATTGGACGAACGTATGCTCTGAAAACTACCGAATCGTTTTTAGATTATTTTGGAATAGATGCTAATGAAGAAGCCGACATTAAAAAATATCTAGAAGGAGCTGTTTCTGAAGGTATATGAATTCGATTGGCTTAATAGAAATAATTGTTATTTTCTTATTATTTTGGGTATTATTAGGTCCTGAAAAAATGAGTTTATTTGCTAAAAATGCTGGGCGCATGTATAAACAATTTAATGGAGTGAATAGAGATTACCCTCTTGGTTCTATGAAAACGCCATCGGAATCGGAAAAAATACGGGCATCTGCTGAAAGATTGGGGATTGATACATCGGGTATGAATGAAAATGAAATGAGAGATGAAATTGTTAAAAAAGTAGAAAATAAAGAGAAATAATCAAAAAAAAATTTAGAAAATTCCTTAAAACAAGGGTTAGTTAAATGCTTTATATGCTGAGTTCTCGCTTGAACGTAGAAATGAGTAATCAGAAAAGATATCTTGCAATTTTGATAACGGGTTTACTTTTGTTTGTAAACGTAGTTGGTTTTGCTCAAGGTGGGCACTATATTGAACGAGTTGTGAAAGATGATGGCTACCTTACTGAAATGGATCATTTTGGATTAGGAGTGCAAATTGGTGGTTTAAACTCGATTAAAATGTCAGACGTGAATGATGATGGAAATATGGAAATAATCATAGGGAACAATGGTGGTTTTGTACATATATTACAATGGAATGATGAGTTAGAGAGCTACGTTGAAATTTTTCAAAGTAAGAGTTTGGGAGGAGGAATAAGAGGAATAGATACTGAAGATGTGGATGGAGTTTATGAAGGAGAAGATTGTATTGAAGATTGTAATGAAGAGATAATTATTACTGCAAACTTTAACGATGGAAGTAACATAATTATGGTGATGGATGGGGTTACTTTTCAGGTTGAAGATGAATACACTAGTCTTGGTTTGATAATAGATGATGAATCCGGTTCTGGTGGAAATGAAATGGCAACGAATGGTTTGATGGCAGGATTAGTGGATGATATTGATGAACCTGTTCTTGTTGTTGGATCTGAAAAGGGTAATGTTTGGATAATACCTGCAATGGAGCCTAATGTAAACAGAGACTTGAAAATAACTTGTAGTGAAGTATTGCATAAAATAGAGCTAGATGAATTAAACTGGGAAAACACCCCTGAAGGCGCATTCAAGAATGCTTGGTCTGTTGCTTTAGGTGATTTTAATGGAGATGGAGATAATGAATTGGCTTTTGGCTCAAAGAATGGATATGTTGGAGTTGTAAATGATTTAGGAAATTACGATTCAAATAGTTGTACATATGTAAACGAGCCGGAATTGCTCTGGTATTGCGATATAGATCAAATAGACGATGGAGAAGACTGCGCTCAGGGAAATAGCAATGATGGCCGTTCTTACGTAGTTTATGCACATGATTTGAATCTTAATGGAATTGACGAATTGATAATGGGTATTGACGATGCATTCTACGTTGTTGTAGATGGTGATTTTGAAAATCCTCACTTCATAGACATCAATCAAGGATATGGTGTAGTTGCAGGAGATGTCTATACTCCTAATGATGGACAATTACCTCAAATGGATGAAATTGTTGTTATGACCCAAGGTGGGTGGATTAACGTTGTTCGAATGACTATGAGTGGTGGAGAGCCTTCATTTGATATAATAAAAACATGGAATGCTGGACCTGCTGGTAAAAGTTTAGGAACGTTAGAATCTGCACCAGGTGGTGGTGTAGATATAGAAATAATGGGCAATGGAGAGAGTAGAATAGTTCATGGTGGTGATTTGGGAGTTATTACATTATGGTCTCTAAAACAGTCTGATTTTTCTAATGAGGGTTCCCCCGATAAATTGTGGAGTTCTGATCCTGCTTTTGAAGGATTAGGAGCATATTCATTGCCCGGTGGAAGAGCGTGGTCAACCACCATTGCGAATATTGATGATGATGAAAATATGGAGATTTTGGTTGGTTATGGTGGGGGTTTGACTTCAGAAAGTGGTGCCACCCATGGAAGAGTTGTTGCGTTTGATGGTGTTAATAAAAATGTAGATTGGGTAAGTCCGATTTTAGAATGTTGTCCCAATGGAATAGAGGTTGTTAATCTTGATGCAGATTCAGATATGGAGATTTTGATAGGGACTGGCCAACTCGCACCTCAAAGACCAGTTGGTAACAATGAGCAAGGATTGGCTCTCGGTTACCTATATGTATTTGATAAAGATAGTAATGGAATATATTCAGAAACCGAAGCGCAGGCGCGGATAACAGAGCAAGATGAGCTTGATGCTATACTTGGTTTATCTGTAGGTGAAACAGATGGATCGGCATATCCAGAAATAATAGTCTCGACGTCATATTATGCTCTGAGTCAATCGGAACAAACGCCACATGGATATGTGCATACTTATGGATTTGATGGTAATGGCTATGAACAGGAATGGAAAAGTGATGATTTAGGTAACAACCCCTATAATGGATATTTGCGTGGGGCCGCTGCAGGAAATTTAGATGGTGATAGTCTAGATGAATTTGTAATAGGAACTGAAAGGGGTAAAGTAATCGTATTTGAAAAAAGTGGTAGTGAGTATGATAGAATTGACAAAAGTACTGGAATGAAAAAAACATATGGAATTGAGATTGGAGATGTGAATGATGATGGGGATGTAGAAGTACTGGTTGGTACTTCATTACCAAATTCAGGAGATGGGAATGCTAAAATTATTGTATACAATTATAATGGAAATGGATTAGAAGAAAACGAGGAATTGACCATATCAGAGAGTGCGGGAACTTCATTGCATGGGGTCAAAATAGGAAACATAGATGAGGATTCTCAGCCAGAAGTAATATACGGCTCTAGTGGAGGTTTAATCAGAATACATGACTTAGTAATTGGAACTCAACAACCAGACATACAATCTGAAGGAAGTTCGCAACATTTATCTAAAAATATAGGTGAGTTTGGTGGAATTGATGTTGGCGATTTGGAGGGGGATGAAACTCCTGATTTGGTATTTGGTAGTGGGAGTTATCTATGGATATTTCAAGCAGGAGATGAGCAAGACAGGCCCGATTTAATTATTGAAGAATTTAGTGTTGAAAAGTGGGAAGATGGTGAGGAAATAACAGAACTTGATGATCTTCGTGTTCAGGTTAGGATAAGTAATACTTGGGAAGGAACAGCAACGGCAACGTATTGGGAATTACTGATAACTGATGGTGACCCTAGAGAAGGAGATTATACTACTTTGAAAAGTTATAGTTGTTGTGCAAATGAAAATGTTGATGAGTCAATAGAAGTTGGTGAAACGTCGACGGAATATGAATTCAAAATACCGTATCAATACACTCAGCCAGGTAAGGAGGGTGATAATTATGAAAGAAAATATTATGCGTGGGTAACTACGGTTGTTCCGACAGAGACCATTAAAAATAACAATTATGAAGAAAGAATAGTTGTCATTAAACCTGTTCCAAATGAAGCTCCTGTAGCTATTGCTAATCTTGAAAAAGATGTGGCGTGGGTGAATGAACAGATATATGTTCAAGCTGGAGAGAGTTTTGATCCTTGTCCTGATGATGATTGTGAATTTTCAGACACTAATGGCGAGGCCGATAGTTTAGATGGAGAGGCTGATTTACAATATTTCTTCGACTATGGTAATGGATGGAATGGCCCTAGTAATTATCAATATGTTGTTTCCTTTGAGAGTCATGGAGAATATGAGATAAACGTCAAAGTTAGGGATGAAAGAGGTAGTGAATCAGAGATAACCACTGTAATGTTAACTGTTAAACAAAACACTGCGCCAGAGGCTGTATTGAAAGTAGTAGGTTCAACGACCATAACTGTTGGAGAAGATGTGATATTTGATGTAAGTGAATCTAATGACCCCGATGGGCGTTCTGATTTAGAATACAGAATTAAATTTGGAGATGGGAGGGATTCGAATTGGTTTGAAAATGGTGAGAGTTCCATTTACATTTTCGAAAATGCTCAATTTAATCCAGAAACTGGCAATATGCAATCGGGAGATTCTGCAAAAGATAGTGATGGCAATTCTATCATTCTAAGCATGAATAATGGTAAGCTTTATTCAAATTTAAACACTCAAAGTGGTTATTTCTACACAGTAGAATATGGGATGGAAATTTCGATGTATGATGCTATACTGTTTGTCAGAGAAATGGAAAATTCATTCGGAGATGAAAATCTTCTTGATGGATTTTCTGAAATAGTAACGGTGAGTGTAGAAAGAGCAGCCAATAACAATCCAATAGCAGTGGCCAAAGCTGGTATTTTAGGTTCTAGTTTTTCAGAAGAGAATGGTACTTTTAATGCTAAAACTGACGTTCTAATTACGTTTACAGCAGAGGGTTCTTTTGATCCTGATCAAGAAATAGATGGTGGAGAGTTAATTTATCACTGGGATTTGGAAGGGCCAGTATCGCCCAATATGTTGAATTTAGGTGATAAAGAAGACGATCGGAATTTTAATTTTGTTTTCACGGAACCTGGAACATACATAGCAACTGTTAGTGTTTATGATGAGCGTGGAGGGTCTAGTTCTAGTACAGTGACTGTTGTAATAGAAAAGAGCGCGACAGATATTGCTGGCGGATTAGGAATACCGTCTTGGATTTTAGGTGTGATAGGAGGAATTATAGGACTATTGGCTGTTGCATTTGTCATAAGTAAAGCTGTTGGTGGACAAGATGATGAAGAATATGATTTTGAAAGTGCAGGGGGGCCTGTAGAATTAGCATGTCCTAACTGTAATAGTGCCATTTCGATACATACAGATGTAAGACCGATTCAAGTTGGTTGTCCAGTTTGTTCCTCTCAATTTATAATAAGAGAGTAATTTAATGAATAGTAATTTGTTCTACGATAACGCAATCTGCAATATTATGGGGATATTGAATATTACGCCTGATTCATTTTTTGATGGGGGAGAATATAAGACAGTAGAAGAAGCTGTTAAACGCGCGATTAAGATGATAGAAGAGGGGGCTAAAATAATAGATATAGGTGGAGAATCGACGCGCCCGGGTTCAAAAGAAGTTTCTATTGAAGAGGAATTGAATAGAGTTATTCCAACTATTAAAGCAATTAAAAATCGATGCAGTGCGAATATTTCTATTGATACAAAAAAAGTTGAAGTCGCGAAAAAAGCAATTGAAGTTGGAGCAGGTATGGTAAATGATGTGTCGGGATTAACTGATCCAGATATGGTTAAACTTGTATCTGAAAGTGGAGTATATGTTGTAATAATGCATATGCAAGGAACTCCTACAAATATGCAAGATAAACCTCAATATGATAATGTTGTGAATGAGATAAAAAATTGGTTAAATGACCGAGTCGAAAATGCAATTAAGAATGGAATAGAAAAGGAGAAGATTTTGATTGATCCTGGAATCGGTTTTGGTAAAACTTTGGAGCACAATTTAGAGATTTTAAAAAGAATAAATGAATTTGTTGGTATTGCTGGAGGTGTAATGGTGGGTGCAAGTAGGAAATCGTTTATTGAACATCTTAGTGGGGCAAAACCGGAAGAAAGATTAGGTGGTAGTTTGTCTGCTGCAGTTGTGAGTGCCTTATCTGGTGTAGATATAATTAGAGTACATGATGTTAAAGAAAGTAAACAGGCAATAGATTTGGTAAACGCGGTTCGTTAACGTATTATTCTAATTTATGCATGGAAATTAATGCTTGTTTAATCTGTTCTAAGGAATCTGGAACGGTGTGACCAGATATCGGTTCAGCCAATGAGATTCCTGCGTCTTTCTTAGCTTTCCATACTAAAGAATTGAAATTGACTAGTGATTCAGTCATAACAGTCCAAGACTCTGTTTCAGATATCGGAGATAATGGAAAAGTATCGGCATCTACTGCAGAATTGCCGTATAATGTTGTTGATAGATGATGTGTAAAAAATGGACATATTGGTGACAGTATTGACATTAAATCTCTAAAAATACGATGAAGAGTCCATGTGGCAGAAGAATCTCCACTATAGAGTCGTGTTTTAGCCATTTCTAGCCAATGAGAAGCAAAAATACCAGTACTGAATGTTTTGATTCCTTGAGCCGCTGTGTATATGTCTAAATCTGAATAGCCGGCCTTGGCTTTTTCGAGTAAGTTCGAAAATTCGGCCAAAATCCAACGGTCTTCATTTTCGAGATTAGTCGGTACTGTATCTAAATCGCCGTCGAAATCGAATTGAGAAGCGAAACGTCCTACATTGAAAATTTTTGTTAGTATGCCGAAATAGCGTGATTCGATTTGTTCTGGATTTATTTGGAAATCATCTCCAACTTGTGCATCGGCGGCTTTCCAAAATCTAAAGCATTCGGAACCTATCTTCTTAGCTTGTAATGTTACTTGTTTGCCTTCGGGACCCTTAACTTTCCATGAACCAGTACGTCCTCCTGCACCACATTCTAAAACAGATTCAGCATCGATACCGTTGCCAAGAGATTTAGACATTTTACGCCCCCAAGGATCCATACCTAAACCATCAATCCAAACGTTCGCGAATCCTGGTTTATCTAGCAATAAAGTTGATTTTAAAAGAGTATAATACAACCAAGTACGAACTATTTCTTTTCCTTGCGGTCTAACTCCTGTAGGGAATGCTCTTTCGAACATTTTTGAGTTTGATAAATAGCCAGAAACAAATAAATTTGAATTGGAAGAATCCATCCAAGTATCGAATACTTTTTCTTCGGGCTGTAAAGTACCTAAATCTGTTTGTAAATCCTCATAAGAACCACATTCTTCACGAGTTTCACGATTCATAACAATAGAATCTTTTGGAGGAGAATCTTTCCATGGTTGAGTATAAACGCCGGGTGGAGGGACTATGACTTTAGTTCTATCTTCAGAATACCATAAAGGTATTTCAGTATGATACCACCGGCGGCGAGAAATTGGCCAATCAATTGTGATATTATCCATCCAATCTAATAGAAATTGTTTGTTACGATTAGGAACAAAATTAATCTCGTCCGATAATTCTTTCATTCTATCTTGGATATGTGTTTGACGGACGTACCATTCTTTTAGTAAAATGATTTCTACTGGATTTTTACCTCTTTCAGACACTGGAATTTCTTGATCTCTTTCAACCATAGAATCTATTCTATTCGAAGAATCTAACATATCGATTGCTTTCGTTCTTGCATCTATAACAGAAAGACCTTCCAAGGGGCCGCCGATTTCTGTTATATTACCATCTAAATCGATAGCTTGAAAAGGGGTTAATTCTAATTCACGGAATACCGCAACATCGTTTTGATCGCCAAATGAACAAACCATCAATACGCCTGAGCCGAAATCCATATTGACGCTTGGATGAGCCTTGACCTCTACAAATTTAGAACGATAGGAGGTCTCAATTGGTAATTCCAAACTTTTGCCTATCAAATGTTGATAGCGGTCATCATCAGGATGTACAATTACGATGCCGCAAGCACAAATTAATTCCGGTCTAGTGGTGGAAATAATTACTGGTTCGTGCTCAGAATTATTCTTAACAGACCAACGTACATCAACTAAATGAGTTTTGCGAGATACTCTTTCGACTTCGGCTTCGGCTATGGTTGTTCCTTCTATTGGATCATACAAATTAGGGCGGAGTTCTTCAACAATGTCCCCTCGTTTGAATAAATCAATAAAAATTGATTGTGTGATAGTTCTGTATTCTGGTGAATCTGTTAAATATTCATTATCATAAGAACAGGATAATCCTACGCGTTTTGCGATATTGCGCATTTCTTGTGTATATTTTTCTATTTCCGTTTTACATATTTCTAAAAATTCTGCACGTTCATACGTTTTCATTTTACGGCCGGTCTTTTTTTCTACTGTGAATTCGATATTAATACCGTTTCGATCGACCCCCCATGGAAAATATACCTCCTTTCCTAACAATCTCTGACTGCGAGCAATCACATCAATCATCGAGTATTGGGCTACTGCCCCAATATGCCACCTTCCAGAAGGATAAGGGGGTGGCGTATCTATAACGAATAGTTCTTTTTTAGAATTTGAATTGAAACTGTAGCGGTTGTTATATTTTTTTTGATCTGAGAAATGTTCCTCTTGAATTTTCTTTTCTAAATCAATAGACCAGCGCTTTTCCTGGATTTTTGGTTTTACCATCTAATAGGGGAGTTCCTAGCCGTTACACATAAAGTTAATCTTGGAGACCGTAGGGCTTATACGTTAGAGCATCTGTTGCCCACTATAGATGAAAAATGACAACGACCCAGTCATTGTAAGTTATGCTCGGACGCCTTTAGGAAAATATTTAGGCAGTCTATCTAGCTTGAGTGCTCCTGAATTAGGTAGTTTTGCTATTAAAAAGGCATTAGAGAAAATTGAAATGTCAGGAGAGGTTGTTGATGAAGTACTTATGGGAAATGTACTTCAAGCAGGAGTAGGGCAACATCCAGCAAGACAAGCGGCGCTTGGAGCTGAGATTCCGTTGCATGTAGGGGCCACTACTATCAATAAAATGTGCGGTTCTGGAATGAAAGCGTTGATGTTAGCTGCAAATTCAATACGTGTTAAAGAACATAATGTTGTGATTGCTGGTGGAATGGAATCTATGTCCAATGCATCTTATCTAAAACCAAGAAATGAAGAAGGAAAAGTAGATGATTCTGTAAAATTTATAGATTCTATGTTAAGAGATGGTCTTTGCGATCCATACAATGGAGTGCATATGGCATCTACTGGAGATTTGATTGCTAAAAAAATAAATATAACTAGAGAAGAGTGCGATGAGTTTGCTTATGAATCTCACATGAGAGCAAAAAGGGCATACGATAATAATCTGTTCAGACACACCGTTAGAGAGATAGAAGTTGAAGGAAGTGTTGTGAAGAGGGATGAAGGAGTTAGGACCGATACTAGTATTGAAAAATTAAATAAATTAAATGCTTTGTTTTCTAAAGAGGGCGTAGTTACCGCTGGAAATGCATCTCAAATAACTGATGGAGGTGCTGCGTGTATAGTAACTTCGAGAGGGTTTGCCAATAAAAATGGATTGAAAATAATTGCAACTATAACTGGTCAGGCAGTTAGTGGGTGCGCTCCAATGGATGTAATGTATGCACCAGTCCCCACCGTAAAACTTTTGTGGGAAAAAACTGGACATGCTGAAAAAGATTATGATCTATATGAGCATAATGAAGCGTTTGCCTCTGCATCTTTAGCAGTAGCGAAAGAGCTAGGACTTTCTAGAGAGAAACTTAATGTTTGGGGGGGTGCCATTGCACTAGGACATCCAATTGGTTGTTCAGGAGCAAGAATTGTAATGACTTTGATTAGTTCACTCAAAAATTCAGGTGGAAAACGGGGTTTTGCGACTGCTTGCCTTGGAGGTGGGTTGGCGACTGCAATAGAGATTGAAATTGAATAAGAGATTAGTTTATCGACGATGGTGCAACGGTAGCGCTTATATACACTCCGCTTCTGCGACCGAACCGCGCACGGAGTAACCAGACATTTGGGGCAATAATCCCCGCATCTGAGCCGATATTACGGTTCAGTATACTTGTCACGGTTGTTCTGATAAATGTGGTAACTACGCCATCCTTCGTACTTGAGACTAGGTGCTGTAAGATGGTTTAAGGAGTGAAATGCCAAAACAACACAACCCCCGTAGAGGATCTATGGCTTACAGCCCTCGTAAGAGAGCGAGGTCTGAAACAGCGCATATAGGTAGTTGGGCGGTTGATAATCAAGACACCCCTAGAATACAGGGATTTGCAGGATACAAAGTCGGTATGACGCACGTTATGGTGGTTGATTATCGTAAAAAATCGACCACTGCAGGACAGGAGATTAGAATGCCCGTTACTGTTGTTGAATTTCCCCCTATGAAGATTGCTGCAGTACGTGGATATATTATGGAACCATATGGTTTGAGAAGTGTTGGAGAAGTATGGGCAAAAGATGTAGATAAAGAATTAGAATCTCGAATTCCTTTAGCTAAAAAAAGTGGAAATAGTAAAGCCATGTGGAAACGTATGGATGATGCTGATTTAGAAGAGATAAGATTTTTAGTATATACTAAACCAAAACAAGTATCTGGTTTACCTAAAAAGAGACCGGAAATAATGGAAATTAAAGTAGATGGTGGAGATTTACCTTCTCAATATGAATATAGTAAAGAAATGTTGGGTAAAGAAATAGATATTGGGGATTTTACTGAAAATGGAGAAATGTTGGATGCTTTAGCCATTACAACCGGCAGAGGTTTTCAAGGACATGTAAAAAGATGGGGAGTTAAACTTCTTACACATAAGAATTCTAAACATAGAAGAATGATCGGCACCTTAGGACCTTGGAATCCTAGCTATGTACGATCTAGTGTCCCTCAAGCTGGACAAACTGGATATCATCAAAGAACGGAATACAATAAAAGACTTCTAACTATTGGAGACGATCCCGAAGATATTAATCCAAAGGGTGGATTTTTGCATTATGGTTTTGTGAATAACAAATATGCGATTTTTCATGGTTCATTACCTGGGCCCACTAAGAGATTAGTAAGATTTAGAAGAGCGATTCGATTTTCTGGACGAAGTGCGGACGTGAAAGTTTCTCCAGAAATTACTATGATTTCTAAAGAAAGTCCACAGGGAGTGTAAAATGAAAGTACCGATTTATTCTGCGAATGGAGAACTTTCTAAGAATAAAGTAGAATTGCCTAATGCTTTTGGAGATCCCGTTAGAGTGGATATGATAAGAAGAGCTGTAAAAGCGGCGCGTGCTAATCGTAGACAATCATATGGTCCGTCGAAAAGAGCTGGTTTAAGGCATTCTGTTTCTTGGCCTGGAAAAGGAAGAGGTATGGCTAGAACCCCCAGAAAATTTGGAGGGAGTGGGCCTGGTGCAGAAGCTCCAAATACTGTTGGAGGAAGAAGAGCACATCCACCGGTAGTGGAGAAAAAATTGGGTGAAAAAATGAATGTTAAAGAACGAAGAAAGGCGTTCAGATCTGCATTAGCTGCTACTACTGATTTAGAGATGGTCAAAAACAGAGGTCATTCAATAGATGATGGAATTACGTTACCATTTGTAGTTGATGATGCCATAGAAAAAATAAATGAAGCGAATGAAGATGAATCCCTTACAGGAGTGGCTACGGATCTTATGGATGAGTTAGGAATTTCTGCAGACATTCAAAGAGCAAAGGAAGGAAGACACATAAGAGCTGGTAAAGGAAAACTAAGAGGTAGGAAATATAGAGTGCCTAAATCTGCTCTTTTAGTTTTATCAGAATTTAATGGTACGGAATTAGCTTTTCGTAACATACAAGGAGTTGATGTGACGACTGCCGCACAACTCAATACAGAATTGTTAGCTCCTGGAGGTGCGCCAGGTAGACTTGTGATATTTACTAAAAACGCGTTGAAAAAATTGGAGGATAGAACATGAAACCTTATGACGTGATTATCAGGCCTAGATCTAAAGAAAGGGCTTTGTATTTATTAGAAGAAAATAAAATTGAGTTTAATGTGGTGAGAAAGGCCACTAAACCTCAAATTAAAACTGCTATAGAAGATTTGTTTAAAATAAAAGTAGCAGGAGTTAATACGAGAATTGCAAAAGAAGGGAAGATAGCTATAGTCAAGCTTTCCCCTGAAGACTCGGCAGAAGATCTGAGTAATAGACTAGGAATTTTGTGATAAAATGGGTAAAAGAATCATACCTCAAAGACGTGGTCGTGGAAATAGATATAGTGTATCTGGTCACCGATTTAAGGGAGTAGCAAGACACCCTAATGCAGACGCATTTACAGGGAAAGTTGCATCTTTGAGGCACGACCCTGGAAGAACAGCACCAATAGCAGAAATAGTTGGTGGAGAAGAAAAATATACCATGATAGCTCATGATGGAATGTTTGTAGGGCAAGAAATACGAGTAGGGCAGGGTGCCGAAAATGATATTGGAAATACTGTTTATCTTGGAAGTATACCTGAAGGAACGAAAATATACAATTTAGAATTACGACCTGGAGACGGTGGAAAAATGGTAAGAGCTGCTGGTGAAGGTGCAACAATAGCATCTCATGGAGACAAAACCACTGTAAAACTACCATCGAGAAGATTTATTTCATTAAATAAGATGTGTAGAGCAACGATAGGTACTGTTGCTGGTGGAGGAAGGATAGATAAGCCGAAGGCAAAGGCTAGTAAGAATTTTTATGCTGCAAAGGCCCGAAATAAGATTTGGCCTAAAGTTAGAGGAGTAGCTATGAATGCAGTAGATCACCCTCATGGAAGTGGAAGAAAGCAAACTGTTGGTATTTCTTCATCCATATCTAGAACTGCACCGCCTGGAAGAAAGGTTGGAAATATTGCGCCTAAGAGAACGGGGAGGAAATAATAATGGCAAGAAGTAAAGGAATGACTTCGCCAAAAGCTGCTAGGAGAAAGGAGAGAAAAAGAAAGGCAGGCGTACAAATTCGACAGAAGAAAATATTTACGTTTAGAGGAAAAACTATGGAAGAATTGAAAGAATTGAGTTTTAATGAATTTTTGAAATTGGTATCTGCTAGAAAACGTAGATCGTTTTCTAGAGGGTTGACCCATGGGCACGCAAAAATTATAACAGACGTAGAGAAAAACCCTGAAAAAACCATACGCACACACAAAAGAGATATGATAGTTATACCGCAATTCGTAGGTCGGAAATTTGGGATACATAATGGTCACGAATTTGTGGAAATAGAGTTCATTCCTGAAATGTTGGGACATTTCTTCGGAGAATTGTCACAAACTAGGAAGGGTGGAGTACATTCGGGACCCGGAGTCGGTGCGACCCGATCATCTAAATTTATGCCATTGAAGTGATAAAATATGAAAGGATATTCGTTTAATTATGACACAGAAAAGCACGCGGTTGCTAGAGGTAGTGGTTTGAATATCTCTCCAAAACACGCTATTGAGGTATGTAACGCAATAAAGGGATGGAATATTGAAAGAGCTAAGTCATATTTAGAGAGAGTTGTACTTCAAAAACAAGCAGTTCCATTCAAAAAATTCAATGGTAAAGTAGGACATAGAAAGGGTGATGGATTTGGTCCTGGTAGATATCCTAAAAAGGCTGCTGCTGCCATATTGAAAACTATAGAATCGGCAGAATCTAATGCTGAAAATTTGGGTAAAGATGTAGAATTATTATGGATTAGACACATCGCAGCATCTAGAGGGGCTGTGACTATGTCTAGATTTGCTAGAGCATATGGAAGAACAACTGCAAAACGTAGAGAAAGTGTTAATCTAGAGGTAATTTTGGAGGAAAGAGAATGACAGTTGCTACTGAATTGATTAATGATAAAGTAAAACGTGTTCTAGTTAAGGAGCATATTCAAAAGTCAATGGAAAGAGCAGGATTTGGGGGTTTAACCATTCAAAGAACGCCGCTAGGAACACATATAAGAGTTATAGCTGAAAGACCTGGATTGGTTATAGGTAGAAAGGGATCTGAAATACAGAAACTAACTAGAAACTTAGAGGATAAATTTGGTTATGAAAATCTCCAGATAGAAGCTAATGAAGTTGACAAACCAGCATTGAATGCAATGATAATGGCAGCAAAGGTAGCTAGTGCATTGGAACGTGGATGGAACTATAGAAGGGCTGGAAATTCAATATTACAAAGAATAATGGATGGTGGAGCGAGAGGTTGTCAGATAACCATAGCCGGTAAATTGACTGGATTAAGACACCGTACTGAGAAATTCATTTCTGGACATATTAAACATTGTGGAGAGGTTGCATTACAAAGTATGGAGATTGGACATGCGCAGGCTAAGCTAAAACCTGGAACTATTGGTGTAAAGGTAGCATTAATGCCTCCAGAGGCGAAATTGCCGGATGAAATTGCCGTAGTTTCTCCTGTCAAAATAGAAGCAGTAGTTGAAGAGAAGCCTGCTGAAGAAGTGGTAGTTGAAGAGAAGCCTGCTGAAGAAGTGGTAGTTGAAGAGAAGCCTGCTGAAGAAGTGGTAGTTGAAGAGAA
>MDTE01190911.1_pt1 | contig 21132 bp, 21 predicted proteins | sample 811231 | NCBI WGS metagenome assembly MDTE01 (sample SAMN05326651, study PRJNA326480) | marine metagenome | isolation source: seawater | place: Indian Ocean: Red Sea | collected 2010
CTATTCCGGTGTCGGGAATGGGGTTAGTCCGCCGTTGACGCCGCCGGGGCTTCGGATACCGAATCCGCGCCAGGGAAGTAGAGCCGGCGCAAGGCAGGGCTCAACAGACTGATGGCCACGATTACCACAAAGACGCCTCCGCCCACCACCAGCACCGCCGATGGGGTGAAGATGTCGGCGAAACCGGCGTTGATCATGTTGGTGACGGCCATGCTGCCGCCCACGTGCACCGAGTAGACGCCGGCCACCCGGCCCCGCACGTGGTCTTCGGTCAAAGACTGGATGATGGTGTGGCTGATGGTCATGAACCCGGCTTGGTTGATGCCCATGGTCACCGTGGCGGCGATGGAGAGCACGGGATCGCTGGACCAGGCCAGGAGCATGGGCCCCAACCCGCTGGTGAAGGCGAAGAACAAGAACAGCTTGCCCCGCACCGAGTTGCTGCGTACTCCGGCCATGAAGATTGACGCCAGCAGCGCACCGGCGCCCACGCCGCCGATGAGATAACTGGCCCCCACGGAGCCGGCCCCCAGTTTGTTCTCGGACAGGGCAGGCAGCAGGGACTCGTAGGACATGGTCAGCGCGCAGTGGGCCAGGACCAGCAGCACCATGGACATGATCATGGGACGCCGGTACACGTAGACGAAACCAGCCAATAGGTTGGTCCAGAACCCCTGGTTCTTGTTTATCACGCCCGTGGACCGGGTCTTTACCTTGGACACCTGGTAGAAGCCGCAGAGGTAGAACCCGCCGCAGAGCCAGAAGGCAGCCTCCACGTTCAGGTAACCCAGCAGCGGCACGATGGCCAGCGCGCCGACCATCCTGGCGCCCTGTTGGGTCGCCTGGTTCAGGGCGATGCCGTTCATCAGGTGTTCTTTGGCCACCAGGTTTGGGATCAGCGCGGTGGCGGTGGTCATCTGGCTGGCGCGCAGGGTGCCGTTCACCAGGGCCAGGAATGTCAGCGCCCAGGGACCGGCGTGGCCGCTCATCACCAGGAGCGCCAGGAGGGTGTTGTTGCCGAAGTTCAGCAGGAATATCCAGCGCAACAGCGACTGGCGGTCGAACCTGTCGGCCAAGAATCCGGCGATGGGCGTGGAGAATACCCTGGGGAAGATGGCGGCGAAGGTGACAATGCCGACCCACAGAGAGCCGTCGGTGATCTCGAAGGCCAGCCAGCCGCGGGCTACTATCAACGCCCAGGCAGCGGACGCGGAGAAGGTGGTGGCTATCCAAAGCCGCCGGTAGTCCTCGTATTGCAGGGCGAGGAGAAACCGGTCACGTGTCGTCGCTAGAAGGGTTCTCATCTTGTTCCTTGGTACGCTCATGCCCGTTGGACACGCAAGATTATAGCAGTAGTCACAAGCCGGTTGGACGAGCCACGTGGCCGGTCTTCCCCTCCTTGACTACGCCTACACCGCTAACTACAATCGCCAAAGCCACTCCCGAGTCTCCTAACAGTCGTGAATCGAGGCTAGATAATGCCCTTCCAAGCCCCCGAAGAGGGCGTCCTGCTGCCCCCATACCGGGTCCTGGACCTGACCGGACCCGAGGGTGTTTTCTGCGGCAAGCTGCTGGCCGATTACGGGGCCGATGTGGTGAAGGTAGAGCCGCCCTCCGGCGACGCCACCCGGCAACGGGCCCCCTTCGTGGGCGATGAGCCCGGCCCGGAACGAAGCGCCTACTTTCTCTTCTACAACACCAACAAACGCTCGGTCACCCTGGACCTGACCACGGCCCAGGGGCAGGACCTGTTCAAGAAATTGGCGGCCTCGGCGGACGTGGTGTTGGAGAGCTTTCCCGTGGGCCACATGAAGTCCCTGGGTCTGGACTTCGATACCTTGAAACAGGACAACCCAGGCTTGGTGATGGCATCCATCACCCCCTTTGGCCAGACCGGCCCCTGGAAGGACTACAAGTCCACCGACCTCATATCCCTGGCCGCCAGCGGGTTCATGCAGATAACCGGCGACCCAGACGGCCCTCCTTTGCGCCAGGGCAACGAGCAGTCCCACTTCCCCGGCTCCCAGTACGCCGCCGCCGCCGTCCTGGGCGCGTTGTTCTACCGGGATATGCAGGGCGGGCCCGGCCAGCACGTGGACGTCTCCATGCAGGAGGCAATGATCACCTACTACACCGACGCCCACCCGGCCCTGGCCTGGCAGCAGCGGCAGGAGAACGTGACCCGCGTCGGCACCAACTCCACCCTGGTCATCCCCCTGGGGGCCTACCCCAGCAAGGACGGCTGGATCTCGGCGGGCATCATCACGCCCCGGGAGTGGGAGAACCTGTCCCAGTGGATGTACGAGGTTACCGGCAACGAAGAGATACTGAGCGACGACTACAAGGGCGGCAACCAGGACCGCGCCCCCCACAACGACATCATCACCGCCCTGGTCATCGATTTCACCACCCGCTTCACCTCCGAGGAGCTTTTCCACCAGGGCCAGGAGCGGAACCTGGTCTTTATTCCGGTGAACACAGTACCCGACCTGTTGGCCGACCCCCAGCTGGAGGCCAGCAATTTCTGGTTCGAGATTGACCACGCCGAGGCGGGCAAGATGAGGTACCCCCTGGGCGTCTTCGACAGTGAAGAGGTTTCGCCCAACACCAAACCCGCTCCCCACCTGGGCCAGGACAACGGCGCAATCTTGGGCGGCGAATTGGGCCTCAGCGAAACCGACCTGGCATCCCTCCGTTCCCAGGGAGTGATTTAACATGGCCAACCCGCAGAGACCCCTGGAGGGAGTCCGCATCTTGGAATTGGGTCCCTATGTTGCCCTGCCAATGACCGGCCGCATCCTGGCGTCCCTGGGCGCGGAGGTCATCAAGGTCGAGACCAACAAGGTGCTGGACGAGATGAACTTCATCCCCGCCTGGTCCCGGGGCGGCGGCCAACCCGAATTCCAGCGGGCCAAGAAACGCATCACCATCGACGTCCGCACGCCCGACGGCATGGAAGTCTTCAAGGAACTGGTCAAGGTAAGCGACGTGTTCATGACCAACTTCCGCCGTAACATCCTGGACCGTTGGGGCATCGACTTCCCCGAGTTGAGAAGGCTCAGGCCCGACATCATCCTCATGTGGCAGACCGGCCTGGGCGGCATCGGCCCCTATTACACCTACAAGTCCTACGGGATTCTGGTGCAGCATATGGGCGGCGTGTCTCTCATGTCCGGTGAGGAAGGGGAGCCTCCTGCCACCATCAACACGTCCTATTCCGACTACCACACCGGCGTCTTCCAGCCCGTGGCCATCATGGGCGCGTTGTTGCGCCGCCGGTTGACGGGACAGCCCGCCACCATGGAGTCGTCCATCTTCAAGTCGGGCGCCGTCACTGCCGGCCCACCGCTGCTGGACTATCAGTCCAACGGCCGGACGCCCCAGCGCATCGGCAACCGCGACCAATCCGCCGCGCCCCACGGCGTCTACCAATGCCAGGGCGAGGACCGGTGGTGCGCCATCGCCGTACGGACCGAGGAAGAGTGGACAGCCTTCCGGCGCTGCATTGGAGACCCAAGCTGGTGCCAAGAATCGGAGTTCGCATCCCTGGAATCGCGCCTGGCAAACCAGGACCGGCTGGACGAATTGGTGGGCCAATGGACCGCCTGCCTTACTGCCGAGGATGCCATGGCCCAACTCCAGGCCGCGGGCGTTCCGGCAAGCGTCGTCTCCCAGGGACAGGACCTGCACCAGAGCGAACACCTCAAAGCCAGGGAGTTCTACCGGGAGACGCCCTTCTATCTGGCCGACCGCTCCCGGCCCGCATACGAGTGGGAAGGGGGGACCGGCCTGGCCGCGGCCAACCCGCCCAAGCTCTCTGAGTCACCCATGGACTTCGGCTACTACAGCAACATCGGCGAGGACAACCAATACGTCTTTAAAGAGGTCCTGGGCATGTCCGATGCCGAGATAACCCGCCTGACCGAAAACCAGTCTCTCTATTAAGGCTGAAAGCTGACGGCTGTTGGCTGACAGCTTAACCCGTGAGGAAAAATGGCCGATTACAGCAAATACGAACACCTGCTATTCGACATCAAAGACGGCGTCGCCCTAGTAACCATCAACCGTCCTGACGTCTACAACGCCACCGACTTCAAGCTCCACAACGAACTGAGCAAGGTCTGGCTGGACCTGGGTCAGGATGACGATGTGCGGGTGGTGGTCATCACCGGGGCCGGCCCAGCCTTCTCCGCCGGCGGCGACTTCGACCTGATCGAGGAGTCCATCGGCAACGCCAAGGTCATCGCCGGCACCATGGAAGAGGCCCGTGATATCGTCCACAACTTGATCAACCTGGACAAGCCCGTCATCTCCGCCATCAACGGCGTGGCCGTGGGCGCCGGCTTGGCCGTGGCCCTTTTGGCCGACATCTCCATCGCCTCGGACCGGGCCCGTTTCACCGACGGCCACGTGCGCCTGGGCGTGGCGGCGGGCGACCACGCGGCGGTGATCTGGCCCCTGCTCATCGGCATGGCCAAGGCCAAGTACTACCTGATGACCTGCGATTTCCTGGACGGCACCGAGGCGGAACGCATCGGCCTGGTCAGCCAGGTGGTGCCCCACGACGAGCTGATGGACAAGGCCATGGACGTGGCCAGGCGTTTGGCCAGTGGGTCCCAGCCGGCCCTGCGCTACACCAAACGCTCCCTGAACCAGTGGCTCAGGCAGGCCGAGCACACCGCCTTCGACTACTCCCTGGCCCTGGAGATGCTGGGGTTCTTCGGCGAGGATGTCCGCGAGGGCCTGGACTCGGTGCGGGAAAAGCGCGATCCCAAATTCCCCTCTGCCCAATAGGCGCGGCCAGGGATTCAGATGCAGTACAGAAAATTCGGCAACACCGGCATCCAGATTTCCGAGATTGGCTTCGGCTGCGGAGACGTCGGTGGCATCATGGTGCGGGGCGAGCCCGCCGACCAGGTGCGGGCGGTGGCCAGGGCCATGGAACTGGGCATCAACTACTTCGACACCGCCTCCCGTTACGGCGCGGGCCAGTCGGAGATAAACCTGGGCCGGGTGCTTAAAGAGCTGTCGGCGGACGTCTACGTCGGCACCAAATACAGCCTGGGCGAGGCCGACCCCTCGGACCTGAAGGGCGGGGTGGTTGCGTCGGTGGACGCTAGTCTGAAGCGGCTGGGCCGGGAGTCCGTGGACCTGATCCAACTCCACGACCGCATCGCCTCCCAGACCGATGTGAAGTCCCGGGCCATCACCGTGTCCGACGTTCTGGGCGAGGTGAACCAGGCCATAGACGTCCTCAAGTCCCAGGGCAAGGTGCGGTCCTGCGGGCTGACCGGGGTGGGCGACCCCATGGATATCCAGGAAGTTGTCGCTTCGGGCACCGTCAACTCGGTGCAGACGGTCTACAACCTGGTGAACCCCAGCGCCGGGGCCGAAGCCCCGCCGGGATTCGATATGCCCGACTACGCCGGGCTCATCGACCTGGCCGCTGAAAAAGAGGTTGGCGTGTTGGTGATCCGGGTCTTAGCGGCGGGCGCCCTCACCGGAACACCGGAGCGCCATCCGGTGGCCGTGCCCACCGTGGCGCCCATCGGCTCGGGCCGCGACTACGACCAGGACATGGCCCGCGGACGCCAGTTCTCCTTCCTGGTGGAGGGGGGCATCGCTGACGAGATGCCCGAGGCCGCCATCCGGTTCGCTCTGAGCAATCCCGGTGTTTCCACGGTGCTGGTGGGCTATTCGGACATGGACCACCTGGAAAAATCGGTACAGTACGCCGCCAAGGGGCCACTGCCGGCCGAGGCCCTGAGCCGTTTCCCCGCCCAATGGGCGACGTTTGTCAGCTAACCCTGGGTGTGAGTTAGAAACATGAACGAGATACTGGGCAACCTGGACAGCCTGCGCACGGCCATGGACAACGGCGAATTCGACGCCATCATCGCCATGTCCCCGGAGAACGTTCCGTATACCTCGGGCGTCGGCATCTGGTCGCAGAAGGTGATACGCGACCGCCTGGCCCTGGTGGTCTGGCCCAGGGAGGGCGAGCCCACCCTGATAGTGGCCACCAATGAGGAGGGCTATGTCCGGGAGAAGTCCTGGATCACCGACGTCCGGGCCTATTCCCAGCACCAGGATTCGCCCATCAAGATGCTCTCCGACGTGTTACATGAGAAGGGTATGGGCGCGGGCCGAATCGGCATTGAACCTGCCTATCTGACCGCCGACTACTACCTAGAGCTGCTGGAGACCATGCCCGAGGCCAAGTTCGGCTCCTGCGAGCCCATGCTCCAGCAGGTACGGATGATCAAGACCGACGCCGAGATTGAGCTGCTGAGCCGGGCCGCCACCTCCACCGAGCGGGCCCTCATGGCCACCTACTCCACCGCCCGCCCCGGCGAGAAGGAACGGGACCTGGTCGCCCGGTTGGGGGCCAACATCCTACAGTCGGGGGCCGAGCTGCCGTCCTTCCTGTTCTTCACAGTTGGGCCCAACACCGGCTACGCCCACCCCGACCCCACCGACATCGAGCTCCAGCCCAACGACGTGTTGAAGGCCGACTGCGGCGGCTGGTACTCGGGCTATTTCTCGGACATCGGCCGGACGGTGGTGGTGGGCAAGGCGACGGAAGAGCAGCACTCCATCTACAACCGGCTGGCCGAGGTGCACCGAAAGACCATCTCCACCATGACGCCCGGTGTGCCGGCCTCCGAGGTCTACCGGCAGAACGTGGATTTCTACAAAGAGGCGGACATTGAGTTCAATCTGCCCTTTGCCGGGCACGGTCTGGGCCTCTACATCCACGAGATGCCCATGCTGGCCGCCATGGACGACACACCCCTGGCCCCCAACATGGTCTTCGCGGTGGAGACCAGGGTCAGGTGGCCCGGCGTCCAGGGATTCCACATCGAAGACCTGGTGGTCATCCGTGAAGACGGCCCGGAGATAATCACCAAGTTCATGGACACCAGCCGCCTGATGGAGCTGTAGGTTCACGCCGTACCGCCACCACCCACGCGGCATTCTCACCCGTAGGGGCGGGTTGGAAACCCGCCCTGCTCCGCGTTGACCTACGGCCGGATCAGCAGCAGCGCCAGCACCACGATTGTCAGCACAACCAGCAGGTTTATCCGGGCGGTCATCAACACCAACTTGCGGGCCAGGCTCTGGGGCGGCGGTTCGCCCGCCAAGCGGGCCTGCTGCCGGCGTTCCAGCATGCGCGGGCCCAACCAGAAATCGTGGACGAAGCTCAGCACCAGCACGAACAGGAACAGCCCGCTCTTGGCCTGGAGAATGTGCATGAAACGGCTGTCGTTGGTGAAGAAAACATCGGGCCTGGGACCACTGGGGTATCAGGCCCGATAGGCACCGGTCACCGCCAGCAGGATCATGGACGCCCAGGCCACCGGCAGGAACCGGTTGGCCGCGTCCCGGAGCATCTCCAGCCCCGGTCCCGGTTGGCCCGACGCCATGTCCCGCCGCGTCAGGGGCAGCATGACCATCACCAGGAACAACATTCCGCCCAACCAGGTAATGGCCGATATAACGTGGATGACCACTGCGGCTTGGTACATGACTATTGGGCCGTGTAGCCGCCGTCCACGGCCATGTTATGTCCGGTCATGAACGATGCGGCGTCCGAGGATAACCACAGCACAGCCTCGGCAATCTCGGTGGGCTGTCCCAGGCGTCCCAGGGGGTGCCGCGCGGCTACCTCTTCCTGGTAGCCGTCCACCCTGTCGAAGATCCCCTGCACCAGCGGAGTCTGGATGTAGCCGGGGCAGACGGCGTTGATCCGTATCCCCTGGGAGGCGTACTCCAGGGCCGCCGCCCTGGTCAGGCCCGCCACACCGTGCTTGGCGGCAACGTAGGCGGCCGTGCCCCGGATGCCCACCAGCCCCGCGATGGACACCGTGTTCACGATGGCCCCGCCGCCCTGCTTTATCATCTGGGGGATCTCGGCCTTCATGCAGAGCCAGACTCCCTTCAGGTTGATGCCCATCACCCGGTCCCAGTCCTCCTCCAGGTAATCGGCGGTCAGGTGCCGGTCGGTCCCGCCCGAGATGCCGGCGTTGTTGAAGGCGCAGTCCAGGCTCCCAAAGGCCTCCACCGCCTGGGCCACCATGGCCTGGGTGTCATCGGCCTGGGAAACGTCCACGTGGACCAGGACGGCCTCCCCGCCGGCCTCTTTGATCTGCTGGACCGTCTCTTCGCCGCCTTCCACGTTCACGTCGGCGACCACCACTCTGGCGCCCTCCCTGGCGTAGGCCAATGACGCCGCGCGTCCGATGCCGGAGCCGGCTCCGGTCACCAATGCTGTCTTGCCGTCCAGTTGTCCGGCCATGTTTTTCTCCCGGCGTTCGATCGAGTTGACGGGATTATACCCACGCCCCACAGATTGGCAACTTTTCTGAGTCATTTGGAACGTGTAATATAGCCCCTTCAATCTCCCAATCATGGGAAGGTGCTTATGCCAGACGTTACTCCCAACATGCCGGACTACGAAAAGGGTCTCCAAGACCACCATCTGGATGTCCCCGAATTTTTCAACTTCGGATTTGACATCGTGGACAAATGGGCCGATGACCGCACCAAACTGGCCCTGTTGTCGGTGGACCCCAGCGGGGAAAACGCCCAGCACCACACCTTCTGGGACCTGAAAATCCTCTCCAATAAGTTCGCCAATGTCCTGCGCGGCCGGGGCATCAAGAAGGGCGACCGGGTCTTCATCATGCTGCCCCAGATAGCGGAGTGGTACGTGGCCATGCTGGGACTGATGAAGCTGGGGGCGCTGCCCATGCCGGGTACCGCACTGCTCACTCCCAAGGACATTGAATACCGCATCCAGACGGCTGAGGCCGTGATGGCCATCACCGACGACGAGAACGCGGCCAAGGTCGAGGAGGCCGCCGGCGCCTGCCCCTCACTGGAACATCTTCTCATGATGTCCGGCGAAAAACGGGGCTGGGTGTCGTACAATCAGGAGATGTCCGGCGCCTCGCCGGTCTTGGAAGACGTGGAGCCCACCCGGAGCGACGACCCGCTGCTGATCTATTTCACGTCCGGGACCGTGGGCTATCCCAAGATGGTGCTCCACACCCAGGCGTCCTGCGCCATCGGCCACATCATCTCCGCCAAATATTGGCACGACCTGAAGGACACCGACCTCATCTGGACGCTGTCCGATACCGGCTGGGCCAAGGCCGCCTATGGCAAATTGTTCGGCCAGTGGACCCTGGGCGCGGCGGTGATGCAGCACGACGCCCGCGGGAGGTTCGACGCTCCCCTAACCCTGCGGTTGCTGGAGCAGTATGGTGTCACCGTATTCTGCGCGCCGCCCACGGCCTACCGCATGATGGTCTTGGAGGACCTGAGCAGGTATGACCTGGACGGCCTGCGCCACTGCACCGGGGCCGGAGAACCCCTGAACCCAGAGGTGATGAAACAGTGGGAGGACGGCACGGGTCAGGTCATATATGACGGCTACGGGCAAACGGAGACGGTGCTGTTGGCGGGGAATTTCCGCTGCAACGAGGTGCGGCCGGGCTCCATGGGTAAACCCGCGCCCGGCGTTACCATCGGGGTGGTGGACGAGCAGGGCAACGAGGTGCCCACCGGAGAAGAGGGCCAGATCGCGGTCAAGATAAAACCGGAGCGGCCCGTTGGGCTGTTCCAGGAGTATTGGCGGGACGCTGAAGCCATGGAGCGGTCTTTCCTGGATGAGTGGTACCTGACCGGCGACAAGGCGTATCGGGATGAGGACGGCTATCTGTGGTTCGTGGGCCGGGCCGACGACGTTATCATCTCCGCCGGCTACCGCATCGGCCCCTTCGAGGTTGAAAGCGCCCTCATAGAGCACCCGGCCGTGGCCGAGTCCGCGGTGGTGGCCAGCCCGGACCCGGTGCGAGGGGAGATAGTGAAGGCCTTTGTCATCCTGGCCCCTGACTACGTTGCCTCGGACGAGTTGGTGGTCAGCTTGCAGGACCACGTCAGAACTACTACCGCGCCCTACAAGTATCCCAGGGCGGTGGAGTTCGTGACAGAACTGCCCAAGACCGTCAGCGGCAAGATCCGACGCGTGGAGCTAAGGCAGCAGGAATTGGACCGGTCGGCCGGCTAACGGACGATTAGGCGGCCAGTTTTTCTCCCGACACAGGGCCAGACAGGTGTTTGGCCTCGACCTCGTCCAGGGACGCCCGGCACATGGCCAGCATGTTCCGTTGCTGGGTCTCGTCCATCTGGGAGAAGCAGTGGTCCATCATCTTGGGCATGGCCTCGTGCATCATTTCCATCATGCGCTCGGGCTTCATCACGTCGAACATGCCCTCCATCATTTCGGGCATCAACTTGGTCATGCCTTCCGGCCCCATCGTGTCCATCATGAGAGGCATCATCTCGGGCATCATCTTCGCAATGCCTTCCGGCCCCATCTTCTCCATCATCAAGGGCATCATCTCTTTCATCATGGCGGCCATGGCATCGGGGCTTTTTATCTCCATCCAGCGCTTCATCATCGTCTTTTCCAGTCCCATGGAACACCTCCGTTCGTGCCTGTGGGTTTTCCCGATAAGCGCCAAAGCCCAGCCGCATCGATGGCGGCTGGGCTGGTCGATTGCCTCACGGTCCCCGGAACCCCAGGAAGGGATTTAACCCTTCCTGCGCACCAGGGGGTCGACCGGGGATGGAGACCTGTGGCAGGTGTAGTGACGGACTCCGGCGCAGGGGGCAAAGTGGTACCAGTGGACGGTTTCCGGCTCAGTCTCCGCGTGCTTGACGATCTCCTCAAGTTCTTTCAGGAGGTTATTCGGGATGCGCTGAATCGCGGTTTCCGATTCTTCGACCCTAACCGGTAGAGTGGTGGTTGCCATACCGCCGCCTCCTCCTTCCCAACGGCGGCGGACCGTTTGTGGAGTTCGGACCAGTCCGCCGCCCGGGCACTCCAAGTCACTACCATTTTCCCCTTGGTCCGCAAGCGCCATCAGGGCCAACCGGCCCATTAAATCAGGCCAAAGGACCCAAGTTATGTCATGGGTTATACTGGGCCAGACCCATAAATCCGGATGATTGGAGGCCCATAGTGCCCAAAGCGCCGATAAACGGAATAGACCTCTATTACGAGTCCCACGGCGACGACTCAGCCCCCGCCATTGTGTTCGCCCACGGCCGCGGCGGTAACCACATGAGCTGGTGGCAGCAGGTCGCCGCCTTCTCCGGTGAATACCGCTGCATCACCTTTGACCACCGGGGATGGGGCGCCTCCATCGCCGAGCACGGCTCGCCCCTGCGGGAGAACTTCGTTGCCGACCTGACGGCCCTCCTGGACTACCTGAAGATAGATAAGACCTTCCTGGTCGCCCAGTCCATGGGCGGGTTCTGCTGCCTGGGGTTCGCCCTGGCCCATCCCGAGCGGACGCTGGGACTGGTGCTGGGGGATACCACCGGCGGCGTGGCAACCGAGGGGACGCTGGCCGCGCTGCAGAACACCAACCCACCGCCCGACGGCCCGGCCCGCTCTCTGGCGGCCAGCTTCATCGAAGAGAACCCGGCACTCACCTTCCTGTATCAGCAGATAAACGGGCTCAACCCGCCCCGGGGCGAGGACGGCGTTATCTCCGGGTTCAGGCTCAAAGACGGCCCCAATGTGGAGTCCTTCGCGGGTTGGCAGATACCCACTCTTTTCATAGTTGGCAAAGAAGACGTCATCTTTCCGCCCGAGGTCATCGCCGAGGTACAGAAGGTGATACCCGGCTCCCGGATGGAAGTGATTCCCGGTTCGGCCCACTCGGCCCACTTCGAGAAGGCAGAGATATTCAACGGCTATCTGGCCGAATTGTTCGGCTCGGTCCTCAACGGCAGTGCAGCCGGCGCGGCGGCTGACTAGATAAACTGTCTGAAATCAAAAAAGGCCGCTCCCGAATACCGGGAGCGGCCTTTTTTGTTGCCTGGTTATTTGATGCCGGATTACGGCGCCATGGTGCCGGGGCCCCAGTTGTTGGGGATGTTGATCAGGTTGCTCTCCAGGTTGGTCACATCGCTCTGGCCGCAGAAGTCCATGACCCGGCCGACTTCCTCGCGGAGCAGTTCCAGGACGTTGTGGACCCCGTCCTCACCTTCGGTGGCCAGACCCCAGTAGAGGGGGCGGCCGATGCCGACGGCCTTGACGCCCAGGGACAGTGCCTTCAGCACGTCACTGCCACGGCGCACGCCCGAGTCCAGATAGACCTCACAGTTCCCTTTCACTGCGTCTACGATCTCGGGGACCGTCTCGATGGAACTGAGTGTCTGGTCCAGTTGGCGGCCGCCGTGGGTGGAGACCAGGATTCCTTCTACGCCCATCTCGGCGGCGATTCTGGCATCCTCGCCCACCCGGACTCCCTTGAGCACCAGGGGCAGGGACGACAGGCTGCGGAGCCACTCCAGGTCGTTCCAGGTGATGGGGTCGGCCCGGGAGACGTCCCAGCCGGGAGTCTCGTCGGTGCCGGAGATCTCATTGCGGGGCAGATTCAGGTCGCGGAAGTTACCCAATTCCAGGGAGCGCTCGAATCTGTTGCGCAGGTCCCGTTCCTTGGGGCTGGGCACCGGAGTGTCGATGGTCAGGACGATGGCTTTGAAGCCGGCGTCCTCGGCGCGGCGGACCAGCATCTCGGTGAGGGCCTTGCCCCGGTGATAGAGTTGGAACCACAGGGGGCCGGTGGCGGCCTCGGCCACCTCTTCCAGACTGCAGTTGGAGGAGGTGCTCAGCATCATCAGAGTATTGGAACGGCCAGCGGCCCTGGCGGTGGCAACTTCGGCTTCGGGATGGGCCAGGCCGTGGCTGCCGGCGGGGCAGACGAACACCGGGAAGCTGATGTCCTGTCCCAGCATGGTGGTGGCAATCTTGCGTTCTTCCACGCTGCGCATGAAGCGGGGGCGGATGGAGAGTTGGTCAAAGGCGCTGCGGTTGCGCTTGGTGGTGATCTCATCCATGGCGCCAGCGTCGATGAAATCCCAGTTGTCGTGGGGCAGAGCGAGCTTGGCCCGTGCTTCGTAGTCGTAGAGATTGATGGGGTCGTTAGCCATCGGGTCCTCCTGGTAGGTGTGATTGTTTATGAAGTCCTCATCCGGCGCAGCCGCCGGCCCAACCCGTCACATCACAAATGGAAATACCCCAATGAGGCCAAAATCGAAATTACTCTACCCCGAAGCGGGCGTGGTGGCAAGTGTTCGTCAAAAGTCCTGGGGATTCGACCCTGAGCTAGTAACGCTTGCCGCTAATAGCGCACGATGCTAATATGTTTAGGCGATGATTAGAACGTTCCGCTACGGGGAAGCAGAGCGCCTTTTCAACAGGCGGAGGTCGAGGCGCCTACCCCCGGAAATGCAGCGGACTGCCCAGCGAAAGTTAGCGGTCTTGGACGCGGTAGATGCTCTAGATGACCTACGGGCCCCTCTGGGTAACCGGCTTGAGCGCCTATCTGGAGACAGGGCAGGGCAATATAGCATCAGGATCAACGACCAATGTCGTATCTGTTTTAATTGGTCCGATGGCAATGCTGACGACGTAGAGATTACCGACTACCATTAGGGGCCGACCATGAAGACTGAAAAACTGCCACCAGTACACCCCGGCGAAGTATTACTGGAAGAGTTCATGGCACCACGGTCGATAAGCCAATACCGTCTGGCCAAGGATATCGGCGTACACCCACGGCGTATCAACCAGATAGTCCACTGTGATCGAGCCATCACAGCGGACACGTCGCTCAGACTGTCCCGTTATTTCGGGACGTCCGAGCGCTTCTGGCTCAACCTGCAAACCAGGTACGACCTTGAAGTGGAGAAAGACCGCCTGGGCGACAGACTGGAAAAAGAAGTAAAACAACTCTCCAAACAACAGTAAGCGAACAAAAAACGGCCCCGACCAGGTCGGGGCCTCTTTTTGTGACTAGCTTCGCGGCCGAAGGTAATTGCCACGCGGCGAGCGGCAAGCTCAGTCGTCGTCTTGGCCGGGGGTGATGGGCACCAGGCCCGGTATCCACCACGTCTCCCATTGCTCGTCCACCTTGTCCTGGAAGTGCTTGATGTCTTCCGGGGTGAAGTGGGCGAACCGGCCCTGGCGCATCAGGTACTCTTCCACGGGCTTCCGCTTGCGGATGCCCTTGGCGATGGCCCGGCTGGGACCGTTCAGCATCAGTTCACCTTCGGTGACCTCATACTGGATCCACAGACCGGTCTCGATGGCCAGCATCCCCAACTCGTGGGAGTACTTGGGATCGTAGTCCCAGCCCTTGGGGCAGGGGTCGAAGCAGTGGAGGAAGGTGGGTCCGCCCACGGTCAGGGCGCGGCGCACCTTGTTGTTGAAGTCCAGACCGTAGGACGCGCAGGCCGTGGCTACGTACTTCATATCCGGGTGGCCCACCGCCATCATGGGGGCCATGTTCTTCTTCCACTTGGTGTTCATGATCCGGGTCTCTTTACCCGGAGGGCTGAACGTGGTGTGGGCGCCCCAGGGCGTGCTGCCCGAAGACTGGATGTCGGTGTTGGCGTAGGACTCATTGTCGTAGCAGACGATGAGCAGGTTGTACTCCTCGTGCTGCAAAGCCGCCGATATGGCGGAGAGACCCATGTCCACACCGCCGCCGTCGCCGCAGAAGGCGATGACATTGATGGGCTCGCTCTGCATCTTGCCCTTGCGCATCATGGAAGACAGGCCCGCTGCGGTGCCGATGGCGCCGGAACCGGCCGAACCCAGCTGGGTGTGCATCCACGGCACTACCCACGGGGTGCTGTAGTAGGTGGTGTTGGCGACGTACATGCAGCCGGTGCTGCCCAGCACGATGGTGCGCTGGCCGGCGGCTTTGATCATCAGCCGCATGACCAGGGCCGACTCGCAGCCCTGACAGGTCCGGTGACCCGAGGTATAGAACTCTTCCAGGGGTATATCTTTGACTCCCCTGATGGGGGGAAGGTCTTGCACGGTTGCCATGTTTACTCCTCCCTTACGGAGACCCAGGTGGTGGTCTGTTCGATTTTACCAGTGTCGATGGCTTTTTGAGTGGTCTCAACCATCTCATCTACGTCGGTAACTTTGACTTCCCGGCCGCCCAGCCCGGCGATGAAGTTCAACATCAAGGGCCGCTCCGGCAGGGGATAGAGGGCCGAACGCAACTCCTGGAAGAGCACGCCGCCGAATTGGGGGGAGCCGTAGGAGTAGTCACGGTCGACGACCGCCACGGCCTTGGCGTCCTTCAGAGCGTTCTGTATCTCCTCGGTGGCGAAGGGCCGGAAGAACTTAATCCTCACGAACCCGACCTTCTTGCCGGCCTCACGCATGCGGCGGACGGCGACCCTGGTCGGCATGGCCAGGGTGCCCATTCCCACCAGCAGGATATCGGCGTCCTCGGTCATGTACTCTTCGATGAACGGGCTGGGGTCGCCCCGGCCGAACACCTCTTTGAACTCGTCGTATGCCTCGACTATGACATCGTGGGTCCGGCGCATGGCCTCGTCGGTCTGGCGCCGGATCTCCATCAGCCAGTCCTCGTTCACCTGGGGGGCGATGGTGATGGGGTTGTCCGGATGCAGTTGCAGGTCGCCCCGGGTGTAGTTGGGCAGGAACTTGCTGACCTGCTCCTGGGAGGGCACCTGCACGATGGCCTGGGAGTGGGTCAGGAAAGACCCGTCGCAGCTGAGGGCGAAGGGCAGCAGGACCCGGGGGTCTTCGGCCACCTTCCAGGCCAGCAGGGCCGTATCCAGGGCTTCCTGGGCGGTGGCGACCCAGTACAGGTGCCAGCCCAGGTCGCGGACGGCCATTGCGTCGTTGTGTTCCACACCGAAGGCGCCGGGGTCGTCGAGAGCCCGGTTGCCCACCATGGCGACAACGGGCATGCGCAGCCCGGCGGTGACGGTGATGGCCTCAAAGGCGTAGAACCAGCCCACACCACTGGAGCCGGAGAAGGTCCGGGCGCCCACGGCGGAGGCGTGCTTCACAATCTCAAACTGGGAGTGTTCGCTCTCGGCCACAATGAAGTCGCAATCGAAGGCGCCGTCGGCCTTGAGACGGGACACGTACTGCATCACCGTGTCGTAGGGCCGGATGGGATAGGCGGTGATGACGTCAACGTCGGCCAGGGCGCAGGCGATGCCCACGGCCTCACTGCCGCTGATTAATTCCTCTTTGGACTCCTGAAAGAGCCCTGACTGTGCGGTGGCCATTAGGCGTCCTCCGTGGCATTGATCTCTTCAGCGTAGCCGCCGACATGGTGGAAACCGTGGCTCCTGGTCTCGGCTTTAGTCTTATCGACCAGTTCGGTCATCCACTTGTTGTAGCCCTCTTTGTCGGCCATCCACATGTCGTACTGGCTGGCGTTGTCGTTGAACTCCGGCTCGCCCACCATGGTCACGCAGTCGGGGACCGGGCAGACCGATTCGCACACACCGCAGCCGCAGCACGCTTCCATGTTGGCGTCATAGAGACCATCGGGGGTCACGTCGAAGCAGGTGTCCGGGCACTGGAGCCAGCAGAGGGTGCACTTGATGCAGGTGTCGAAGTTGATGACCGGACGCATGGACCGGGTGCTCCACTTCTTGAACACATCGCTGCGGCCGGGGGTGTAACCCTCGTCTCCGCCGCGGAAACCGCTGCCTTCCGGCACGGCACGGATGACCAGGCCCTCTTCCATGTTCTTCCAGCCGGGCATGTCGAAACCGAAGGGGGTCTCGGTGTTGCCCTCACCGGGCTCCACGAGGCGGGTGGTGGTCCGGTCGAAGGCCCGCTGGGCGGAGGCGGCCTTGGTGTCGTTGGCCGTCTGCTCCTGGATGGTCTCCATCATGGCTTCCATGCTCACCAGATTCGGACAGACCTTGCATAGAGTGCCCAGCACCCGCATGTCGGTATGGTCATCCTTGTAGACCCAGAGACCGGAGAAGCTCACGGTGCTGGGGATGATGGCCAGGTCGTAGGGGGTGTCCTTCTGATGGATATCCTCTATCAGAGAATCGGCGTCCTGGCGGGAGGTCACGATCAGAGTGCCGCCGGGCTTGGTCAGCTCGTTGATGGGCTGCAATCCGTACCAGGCCCAGGACTCCAGGCCCTTGCACATGGTGTCGTCCAGGTTGATGGTGACGTCCACGGAAGTGGCTTCGTAGACGGCCAGGCTCTCTTCCAGTTCCAGGGCGGTGTCGGCAACCACGGCGAATTGCTTGGCCGGGATTCCGTTCCTCTCGGGAGAGTCGCTGTACCGGCCAAAGGCGGTGCCGATCTTGCCGTCTTTACGTGCGGCGAAAACTATGTTTCGGACGATGTTCCGGGCCAGAGTCCGCTGGAATATGCCCCGGTACACCACCTCAACAGCTCGGGTGGCCATAGGTCTCCTCCTCAGCTTTTAGTTCCGGTGAGATTTATCTACTGCTCTATCGCTTTGACGTCTGGCCCTGGGGCCGGGACGTTTCGATACCCTGTTCGGTTATTCGCCAACGGCCGTGGACGGAAAGACCGCCGACGGCTCAACCGCGGTCAGGTGATGCTCCATGGCTTCCCGGGCGCCCTGGTGGTCTCCAGCCCGCACCATCTCCAAGATCTGATGGTGGGACTCCAGGGACCTTTCGGGCCTGCCGGGCTGCTGCAGCGACTGGTCGCGGGACTGACGCAGCACGTCTTCCACGGCGCTGACCACCTTGACCAGAGCCGCGTTGTGGGTGGCGGTGGCCAGGGCGAAGTGGAACTTGGTGTCGGCGTCCACTCCGGTCTCGCCCTCCATGATCTGGCGCTGCTGCTCTTCCAAGATGGCCGCCAAACGCTCCACGTCTTCTGGCGTGGCTTTCTGTGCGGCCAGAGCGGCCAACTGGGGCTCCAGCAGGTGACGGACCTCGAAGATGTCTCTGAGCTGTGCCTCGCCCGCTCCCAGTCCGGAAGTCATAAGGGACGTGACGGCATCCAGGCTCTGGGTGTTGATGAACGTCCCGGAGCCCTGTTTGCTCACCGCCAGGCCCTGCAGTTCCAGCGTCCGGATGGCTTCCCGCACCGAACTGCGGCCGACCTTTAACTGTTCGGCCAATACCCGTTCCGGCGGCAGCTTGGAGCCGTGCTCCAGGGTCCCGTTCTGGATCAGGTCGTGGAACCTCTGGACGATGGACTCGTGGAGTCTTTGCCCCTGGAGGTTATGTAATTCGGACTGAATCATCGTTGAACAAAATTGGTCTGACCAATCTCTGGTTCGGCAGAATTATACACCCCAGCCAGGCGTTGTCAAGGCGTGGCGGGCCGGCCGGTATTCTGCCGGTGTTACGGCAACCCGCAAGCCGTCCGAAGGGACGTTAAGTGGACAATAACGGTCCTATTGGTTGGACTAACCACCTAGCTGAGGCCCTCTGCAGGGTATATAATCTCGGCGTGAAACCCCAGCCCCGAGCAGCGGGGCTACCGAGGTGCGCTCAATTTGGATGATGTGATCGTGGTGGGGGCCGGCCCTGCCGGCAATAACGCCGCCCTAACCCTGGCGAAGAAGGGCTACGGCGTTACCGTCATCGACTCCCGTGAAAATATCGGCGATAAGCTCTGTACCGGACTGGTCGGCGAGGAGTGTTTCCGCCGCTACCCCATAGACCCCTCCCTGGTCTACCGTGAGATCAATTCGGCCCGGGTGGTTGCCCCTTCGTTAGAGGGCATCAGGTTCGAGACCCCCCGTCCCGTCGCCCGCGTGGTCAACCGCGTGGCCTATGTTTCATCCTTCGCCGACCGTGCGAGGGAAGCCGGCGCCCAATATCTGCTGGGGCAGCGGGTAGCCCAGGTGGAACAGCGTAAAGACCGTGTCACCGTCGTAACCAACGATGAGACCCTGGAAGCAAGGGCCCTGGTCCTGGCGGCGGGTTTCGGCTCCCAACTGAACCGGCAACTGGGTCTGGGAGAGGCGTCGGACTACGTAGTGGGTGTGCAGGCGTTGGTTGAAACCGAAGGTCTGGAAGAGGTGGAAGTCTACGTTGGCCGTGATGTTGCGCCGGGATTCTTCGCCTGGTTGGTGCCGACCCAGCCCGGTTTTGCCCTGGCCGGACTTCTGGTGCGAAAGAACGCCTTGGAGCGTTTTGACAAATTCATAGCGGCCCGTATGGCAGAGGGCACCGTCAAGGGCACGGCTTCCAAGGCTACCTGCTGGGGCATCCCCCTCCGGCCCCTGCGCAAGACCTACATGGACCGCGTCCTAGTTGTTGGTGATGCGGCCGGCCAGGTGAAACCCACCACTGGGGGCGGCATATTCTACTCGCTGATGGCCAGCGAGTTCGCCGCCGGCGCCCTGGACGAGGCCATGCAAGGAAACCGGCTCTCCGCCAGCCAACTGAGCGCCTACCAGAAACAATGGAAGGCCCTGCTGTCCAAAGAACTGGAGGTGGGTTATTCGGCCCGCCGGCTCTTTGAGTATTTGGGCGACAGCCACATCAGCTCTCTGGTGCAGCAGGCCAGCAAGAACGGTTTCGTCGCTGAGCTGGCCAACTCCCCGGAGGTATCCTTCGACTGGCACAGTTCCATGATCGGTAAGATCATGGGCCACCCCACCCTGGGCGGAGTGCTGAAACTGGTCAATCCGCTGCTGGCTCGGATGGCCAAGGCCCCGGAGGCAACGGAGATTGCTGTCTCGGAAGAGGTAATGGCAGAGTCCATGTCCCGGGTCTAGCCTTCGTCCCCATCATCGGGCCTCCAACCGTCTACAATTAAACGTAGACGCTCACAAGTCTTGACCCTCCAACCAAGGCGGTGGACCGAATGACTCAGCGGCTCCGGGTTGTCCGTCTAGTTTTCGCGGCCCTCTTCATGAGTCTGTTTTTCGCCGGACTACTAGGGCCGGCCCTGGCCAGCGTCCAGGAACCTCCCCCATCGCCCCATGTCCTTGTTATGACCGTGGACGGCATCATCAACTCCGTCAAAGAAAGGTTCATTTCAAGGGCGATAGAACAGGCCCGGGACGAAGAAGCGGAGCTGTTGGTCATCCAACTGGATACCCCCGGCGGCCTGCTGGGTTCCACCAGGGAGATCGTTGAGCTGATCTTGGAGTCCCCTGTCCCTGTCGCGGTGTTCGTCTCTCCCAGGGGAGCGCGGGCCGGTTCCGCTGGGACCTTCATCACAGCGGCAGGCAACTTCGCGGTGATGGCCCCCGGCACCAACATCGGTGCGGCCACACCGATTTCCGGCACTGGAGAGGACCTGGAGGACACCCTGGCGACCAAGATTGAAAACGATGCCGCCGCTCTGATCAGAAGCATCGCCCAGGAGCGGGGCAGGAACCAAGACAAACTGGAGGAGACGGTCCGTTCGGCTGCCTCGTACTCGGCCCAAGAGGCTTTGGCCGACAACGTGATCGACTTCATCGCCGACGACCTGGATGACCTTCTGGCCAAGTTGAACGGGCTCACCGCGGAGACGTCTCTCGGCCCCCAGGTATTGGACACCCGTAACTTGGTACAACGCTCCTTTGGGAAGAGAATTCTAGAGCATTTCTTGGAGTTCATATCCGACCCCAACGTCTCGTTCATCCTGCTGACTGTGGGCGGACTGGGCATCATGGTTGAGTTGTTCAACCCTGGGCTGGTCGCCCCCGCCGTGGTGGGGGTCATCTGCCTGCTCCTGGCCTTCTTGGCACTGGGCAATCTACCGGTGAACTGGGCCGGCGTGGTGTTCGTCCTTCTGGCTATGGTGCTCATTGGACTGGAGGTGGTTGTCGCCGGATTCGGTATCCTTGGCGCCGGCGCCATAGTGAGCCTGATGGTGGGCGGATTGTTGCTGTTTTCCCAGTTCGGTGACGCCTCTCCGACGCTGCCGGACGTGTCGGTTAACAGATGGCTATTGGCGGGCACCGGGGCCGTGGTCGGCCTATCGTTGGTGTACGTGGTCCGCGAGGCCTATTTGTCCCGCCGCCAGGTGCCGCCGGAAAGGGAGTCGGTCCTGAGCGGGGCCGTGGCCATGGTTACCGGGGAACTGGCCCCCCAGGGCGTCGTCATGGTGGGCAACGAGACGTGGACAGCCATAAGTGGAGATGGTAGTGTGATAGCCGTCGGCGAACAGGTCGAAGTAAGGAGTATGGACGGCCTAATTGTAACTGTTTTTCGACGAAATGATCCAAATACCCAAGTTAACTCGTAATAGCCCTGGACGGGATGGGATTCCCGGACCACGGTAATTCGGGCATGCGAAATAAGATCTAGATACAG
>MDTE01113091.1_pt1 | contig 21124 bp, 18 predicted proteins | sample 811231 | NCBI WGS metagenome assembly MDTE01 (sample SAMN05326651, study PRJNA326480) | marine metagenome | isolation source: seawater | place: Indian Ocean: Red Sea | collected 2010
TGGCAATCCCACGTTGCGGACCCGGTTCACTCCAACGTCCTCACCAACGCGGCCAAGGGCTTCGGCTTCTACTAAGCGGTTTACCGATAATGACGTCGCGTTAGCGTTGTCCTCTTAGACAAACCAAACCGTATGGTACTACTAATAAAAACGATTTTCGAATCAACAAAACCACGTGCATCCGCCCTCTTCGTCGCCTCGCGTCTTCTCTCCTCGCGTCTGTCCGCTCTCGTCTCTGTCCGTCTTTCGCTTCTCGCGCTTGCGCGAGGGAGACTCGCGCGGACGTTGATTTCCGGATGGATGCATCCGCGAGTCCTCTCCCTTTGACGCCCCTGAGTTGGCGTCGCGGCGAGACGCGCACGGGGCGCGCGCGTCGACATGTCTCAAGACGTCGACGCGCGCGCCGTGCGCTCGCTCACGCGTCGATACGTCGTCGTCTACGCGCTCGCCACGTTCGGGGACTGGATTCAAGGGGCGTATCTCTACGCCGCGTATCGAGGACACGGATTGGCGAAGCGGGAGATTGGATGCGTGTACGTGTTGGGATACGCGGTGAGCGCGACGATCGGCACGGCGGTGGCGGCGATGGGAGACGGACACGGACACAAGAGGTTGGTGGAGGCGTACGGATGGTTGTACGCGGCGAGCTGCGGGTTGCTCCGGTCGAACGCGGTGGTGGCGCTGTTGACGAGTAGGGTGCTGGGAGGGGTGGCGTATTCGCTTCTGTTTTCGAGCTTTGAGTCGTGGGTGATCACGGAGGCGGACGAGATGAGAATTGATCGGAAAAAGTTGGTTGGATTGTTTAGCGTGGCGACGTTTTTCAACGCGGCGAGCGCCGTGGCGGCGGGATTGGTGGGTAATCTCGTCGTTCAACTGTCGGAATCGGATAAATTTACTTGGATTGGGATGGAAATAGGGAAGAATAGGCTGACGAATCTGGACGGGGAGCACAAAGAACAGAGCGCGTTGACGCTGTCGACGAACGCGTACACCCCAGCGTTTGACGTCGGGGCGGTGTCTCTAATTCTCTGCGCCGTTTGTGCCAGGATTCTCTGGCCGAATCGAACGGTAGGGCGTCCGAATAGCGATAGTCTAGGACCTCCGGGATCACCAGCGTCGACTCAGAGCGCCGCGAGCCTGATGGCGGCTGTGAAGATGATCATCAGAACGAAGGAGTTGTTTTCGCTGGGCGTCACGAATTCGTTATACGAGGCTTCGCTTCATTTGTTCGTGTTTGTTTGGACGCCCGTTCTGGAAAAGCGCGCCACGGATGGAGACTTAATCCCTCACGGTCTTTTATTTAGCGCATTCATGATTTGCAAAATGGTCGGAAGTCAGGCGTTCAACGTGTTCGGATCGAAGATCACGGCGGAGACGATGCTGCGTTTCGTGCTCTCTGGATCGGCGCTTTGTTTCACCGTCGCGACGCTTTCCACCAACTATTGGCTCACGGTGCTCGCGTTTTGCGCGTTTGAATTCGGTCTAGGAGTGTACTGGCCCACGATGTCCATTCTTCGCGCGCAACACGTTCCGAACAAGCTGCGAGCGACTATGACGAGCGCTTTTAGGATTCCGCTCAACTTTCTCGTCGTCGCGCTACTCCTGTGCGCAGGTTACGCGAGCGATCGCATGCTGCTCGGGTTGTGCGCGGGGACGATGTTCACTAGTGCGTATAGTTTCCAGTTAGATGGGTGAGTGTGATTGATTTATTGTAGTGATATACTTCTGTAGCCGCTATGCAAGCGTTACATGTTATCATCCGAGTCGCGCGAGAAATGCGACAGTGCTAGGCTACGTCTCGCCGCGGCGAGACTTTGAATGAATTTAATCGACCGTTTCTCATTTCTTCGTCGGAGTGGGAACGCACGACCCAATTTGGGTCGCCTTAACTCGCTTGGATTCACCTCCGCTCATGCATTCCACGCTGAGGACACGCTTCATGCCTTGCCCCTTCGGGTTGGGCACCGAGCCGCCGACATGGGAGAGCTCCAGGTATTGCTTGTTCGTCACCGCGAACGCACTTCCGCGAATCTTACCTTCCGCGTGAAGCGTTATTTCGTCGTCGACGAAACGAATGTCTAAGGTGCGTTGATGCGTGTACAAGCCCGCGTCTTGCATGGGCAACACCCACGCGACGTCATCGCTCTCGTTGTGGTGCGAGTGCCACCAGCCCGGCGGAGTGATGAAAACTCCTCCAGGAATCCAATCGCATCGGATCGGATCGATGATAAAACCGTCCTTGTCGATCTCCTTACCCATCAGGGTGTACACGCCCGGTTTCGCCGCGACCGCAAGATCTAGAGCGACCGAGTTGTGTCTATGCGGTCGCTGCACGCTTTGCGCAGGAATCGAGTTCAGAAGCGACCACAAAACGTGCGTCAAAGTCTTCGTCTGCGAGCACGCCTTGTTACCGAGCAAGACGCCGCAACGGTTGCTGCTTCGAGTGCTCTCGTGCTTGATTTCCTCCACGCGTTCGAGCATTTCCGACTTACGATAGAGGGTCGGTTCAAACTTCTTCTCCGCCGATGGATTGACGCCGAGGTACGTCATGAGCGGTTCGTCGTGCACCCAGTACAAAGCCGCACCTCCGTGCGCCTCGGCGCCCGTGCACGCGTGCTTGATGGCACCCTGCGTCACCGGAACGACGAACATGTCCCCGGTGCTCCACGTAATCTTCCCGTGTTCGCTCTCGCTCTCACCGCTTCCTCGAATAACATAAAACGCCTGCGACGTCGCGTTCGCATTCGTCTCGATCGACTCCCCCTCGACGATCCTCACGAACGACGCCATCAAGTTCGGCGACGTGCACGATTCATCAATCTCCAAGAAATCGTTTATATCGAACGGTACCACGCGCGTCTCGCCGCTTTCGTGTAAATCCGGCGGGTGCACCAACACCGGAATGGGACGCATGTCCGGATTAGCCGCGCTTCCGTACTCGAAAATGTCCGCCGATTCCCCCCATTTCTTCTCATCGCGCTCGACGGCGTTAACTTTACAGTCCTCGCGCGCGTTCACCGTCACCTCGACCTCCGTCGCCTCGGACATGGCGCTCGCTCGCGGACGGATGTGTGGTTCAAACAGGGAGCCTGTTTCGGACGCGTTCGTTCGTTTGAACCGCGAGCGGTCGTCTCGTTCGCGGTGGCGTCGACGGGTACGCGCGCGGATTCACGCGCGGTCGTCTCGTTCGCGGTCGCGGCGCGCACTCCCGTCGCCGGTCGCGCGCGATGTTTCATCGCGTCGCCTCGCTGTCGACGTCGACGTCGACACGGCTTTTTCAATGGGGGGGGGTACGCACGAATCATGACTCGACAAAACTTGGGAAGACGAAGAGCCGGGAAACCACGCCAGAGTGCCAGAGTCGGCGGCCGGGCGAGGACGGCGGCGGATGAACGCTCACGTGCGCGAGATGACGATTACAAAGGACGACTCTCGTCGAACACGAGTGCGTGATTTATGGATTCGAGTGGCTAAAGCTACGGGTAGCGTCGACCGCCAGCCGCCCGACGTCAAGACGGCCAAACGGCGACGAATTTAGTACGCCTTGTTGAGGATGACGCCTTCGAAGGTTTGTTGGAACCACTTCATGGCGTCAGCCTTGGTGAGCTTGTGCTGCTTGCCAATCTTCTTCTGCTGCTTGCGGCGACGGGAAACACGGTAACCCGGGCGCTCCAACACGACGAAGAAATCCATACCGTAGATACCCGTGGACGGATCGTACTTGATACCGAGATCAATGTGTTCGGAGATACCGAAGCCAAAATTGCCGGTGGCACTAAAGTTCTTCTTGAGAAGTTCGAATTCCTTCACCTTGAGCCCGCTCTCCTGTGAATCGATGCAAAAAGTGACGCAACGTCAGTCGATCGAACGCGCGGAACGAGCGCGGTCCGAGGCGAGAGAGACCCTAGCGAGGACGCACCAAAATTTGCATCGCCTTGTCACGGTTACCGATGGTGACGTGGGCAGAAATCTTTTCGTTACGGCGGATACCGAACGTACGGACGGTGTATCGCGCCTTGGAGAAGATCGGTTGTTGACCGGTGAGTTGCTCCAACACCTGCGGGGAGAAAAGCCGTCGGCGGTCAGTCTCTCGTTCGCGCGTCTCGTTCGCGCGCGCGCGCTCATCCACCTCGCGTCATCCGTCGTCCACGATATTTCGCGCGATCAAACCTACCTTCGCCGCCTTCGTGAGGCGATCACCGCTCTCCCCAACGCAAATGTTGAGGACGAGCTTGTGAATGCGGATGGCCCGCATCGGGTTCTCAGTCTTCTCAGCCTGTTGAATAGAGCGCACGATCACAGTCAGTCATCTTCCTCTACGAACGCTCGCGCGACCTCCGGCGCGACCGCACAGACATCCTCACGATTCAAACCATTCCTCCGCATTCATCCGCACGCACGATCGCGTCCCCGCATCACCCTCGCGCGCGCACGCCGCGCCATCCTCTCTCCCGCGCGCGTCCAAAAAACCCTACTCCCCACATCGCTCGCCCCCGTCGTCGCCTCCACGCGCGCCTCGCACGCGCCGTCTCGACACACGCGCGTCGACGTTCGGAACACTTCCACTTCCACTTCCGCGCGCGCCCCTTCGATCGCTCCGCACGCACCATGACGTTCGCGCTAGTGCGTCAAGAAAAGGCGGACGCGATGCGCGCGGCGACGCCCCCGCCCGCCCGCCCGCCCGAGGTCTCTCCCGTCGCACCCGGACCGATGGCGCGTCGCCGAGGCGTCGCGGTCGGTCGGTCGGACATTCGGAGAGGCGCGGTCGGTCGCGCGCTCGATCGCGCGCTCGTTCCCCTCGGTGATGACGGGCGTCGCGCGATCGTAGTACGCGACACCGACATCCAATCTCGGGGGTAAATTTTTGTGTCCACGTTTTCCTCTCGAGGGGTCGTGACCCGAAAATACCCCCCCTTGAAAAAAAAACCCCAGCGCTGACGTGGCAAAAACGCCCCCGACATTTCCCGGGGACGAACGCGTAGGGGGGTATTCGAGGAGTGGTGAACGGTGAAATCCCCCCAAGAAAAGCGAATCCGGGGCGAATCCCTCCGACACGGGAAAGAGAAAAAGGGCGACGAATGCGCGCGGGACGTCATTCCCACACGCCCGCATCACTCGCGGTCGCACACAACCGACGCACGTCACAACAAAAACACATCTCAGTCATCATGAACGAAGCTACCATGTCCATGTCCGGTCGCGTACGTGTTCGCGCGCGACGCGACGAGACGCGGAAGAATGAATCGCGCGCGCGAAAATTCCGAGAATTAAGGGATTGCGACACGTCAGCGACTGACCTTTGTGTGTGATCACGCGCGCGCGCGCAGATTGTCGTCGGCGGTAACGGTTCCTGCGCGGAAGATTCTTTCAAGATCTCCGCCTCCGCCCCGATCTGCAACGGCTCCGGCTCCGTGTCGCTCAGCGCCAAGCCGAACTACCGCCCGAGGTGCGCGATCGCATCCCGCGATTTCCACGATTCTCGCCGATCGCGATCATTCATCGGATGATGACTCGTTCGATTTGCGGTCGCGCGTCGACGCGCGACGCGATATCGACGACGATGGCGATGAAGACGCATAGAAATATTTTTTACACGCGCGTTCGCGCGCGCGCGTCGATGAACGCGCGTCGTCCCGCGCGAGGGGAAGAAGAGAATGATCATTCATCATCGACTGACAATCCACCCCAAACCCCTTTTTCCCCGCAGCGTCTCCTCCAAGAATGGTGTTTCCCACAACATCGACCCGGCGGACATGGTCGGCTTGACCAACATGTCTGACTACGACATCTCCGTGAACAAGTCCGCGACGCTCGCCGGCCAAGACTGCGACGTCACGCTCGGCATGCACAACGTCAAGTCTCGCCAAGCTGGTTCTTTGAGAATCTCCACCAACCACGACACGCTCGGCGACGTCACCGTGACGCTCGCGCAAGCCGGCGCCAAGGTCGACAGCGATGCCGAAACCGCCGATCGCGCTTCCGTCAAGTTGAACTTGCCGTTGAAGGACATGATCAACAACGATGACGTCACCGCGTCCGTTGAGTACGATGTCCCGAGCCAAAACGCCACCGTCGACTTGGGCTACACCTCTGGCGATGTCAACGTCGGCCTCAAGTCCAACGTCAACGTCAACACCCAAAAGGCGACGCACAAGGCCACCGTCAACTACTCTGGTATTGAAGGTGTCGGCGTGGCCGTCGAAGTCGACCAAGATGTCGCGGGTAAGCTCTCCGTCACCAAGGACAGATATGAGCTTCGTGTGCCGTTCTCCAAGGATGGTGGCGTGAACGCTGACGACGTTCAACTCCGCATGACGTGGAGCCAAGACTTGTAAGCGCTTAGTTTACTCTTGCTCTTACATCGTGGGTCGGGTTTTTTTGTGAAGTATTTTGATCGTCGAGAAGAGTGTAACGACAATCGGCGTACAAGATACGTGATGTGATGGTGTGGTGATAATAAGAACGACTATCCACCGTGAACACATAAATGTGTAATGTTAAAATGAGTTCAATAATCTGCATCTATATCTAAATACATCTCTATGTCTACCGTAATTCTAAGCGCAACCTTGCTGAATGATCTGCAAGTCGCGATCGACGTAATCTAGTTCAGGAATTCTGAAAACTGCGCGCTCTGGCGACCACGTCACCCCGTCGTTTGTGGAAACGCGCACGACGGTGTCGTGCTCGGCGTCAACGATGCTCGGTATCTCGACCCTTATGAGCGCAGAGGACACGCGGTGCGCGGATGCGAACGTCGTCTTACCCGTGTGTTCAAAAGACACGCGAAGTGTCCCACCATCTTGTAAAGATCTAAAGTAGCGTCCATTCACGTTCACAGGCATGCCAAAGGCGTTGGATACGTGCCACCAAGCTCCGCCGAATATTTTCAACGCCGGTAACACGAATTTCTCCGTCTCGTAAGGCGTCTCAGGTCGGCCCTCGTACACTTCGTGTGAAAATTCTTCCGAAACCGACGTCACGTCTTCTAGGCGCGTGCAATCGCTGTCTGCGAACGCTGGACGATAACCATACGGCGGGGCCAGCGCGCTCACCGTCACCGACGACACGAGCGGAGGAGTGACGTACTGAAAAGTAAAGGGCAAGGCGATATCTTCGCCTCCGCGAACCGCAAGTGCCATCGTGACGAACGCAATGTCGGTGCGGAACACCTGATCTCCCAAGGCTGCTCGCCAAGAGCAGTAGCCGATGTCTGAATTCGATGAATCCACCGTCAGAGACGCGAGACTACGATCTCTGTCTCCCTTCATGTAACATTCGTATAGCGCTTTCTGCGCGCTTGGTGCAGAAGAAAACGAACCTTCGAAATAGTCTGCACTAGAAACATGGGTGATATCGTCTTTGCCGTAGTATTTTAACCTCGTGAGACCACTCGCCAAGACAACCTCGCCGTGGTGACCGGGGTCGCCCTGACTCACCGTGAAGCGGATTTCGGACGCATCATACGAACCAAAAGCAGGTGAAATGCACCGCATCCTCGTCGTCGTAGTAACGTTAGACCATAACCAGTCCGCCAAGACCTGAATTGCGCCAAACCTACACACCGTACTCAACGTCGACGCGGTGCCGTTCTTCACGAGCACCGAGACTTCGGTGCCGCCGTCGACACTCAAAAAGGGACTCGAAAGGAGCTCGATCGAAGTCATGGCGGCGTAGAGGTTTGCGACACTACTGGCATTATTTATCCCATCGACGACTTTCACCACTGGTCCGGTGCCATCGAGCGAGTCGTCGAACGTTTCGACGGCGAGGCGGGCCACGAGCTGCGTCATCCAGCCGCCTCCGTCCTGGGTCATATCCCAGTTTACAGAGTTTTCTTCGACTTTCGGGGCGAGACACTTCATCAGAGAGCTACTCAGCCAGTGGCAGGCGTTTGGGTCGTTGATCTCGCTGAGTCCATTCGCAGCGATGTGCAGCGATACTCCGTCGCCTGGAAGAAATCCCGAACCCGAGAGGGTGAGCGACCATCCCCCGTACAAGGGACCGAGAGCGCCAGCGGACACGATACCGCCAACATATACGTCATCTCGGACCATGACGTGCACATCACTCGGCACAAAGGTATCACCCATACGCAACAAGTGGTTATCCACATATACCGCCCTGAAACCCGGTAAGGATCCACCAAAATTGGCTGTATTACAGCGAACTCGCTCCGCGTTAAGCCACGTCGCACCGACATCCTTTTCGTCGAGTTGACACCGTGGACTCAAACTAGGGAAATTGGAGCCCACGATTTGAAAAGTCGGAGCGCTGGTTGCGACCGAAAACACGGTCGGAGGCCAGATCGCACTTACCACTGGATGTGCGGAGTAGTGAATATCTCCAGTCGAAGTGAGGGCATTCCACTTGGTGAACGACGTCAGCATCGACGACGCAAATAGCGTCACAAATAATGGTATCGCCGCTGAAGCCGATTGAGTAGCAGCTGGAGACACGCACTCAAATGTTTCAGATTCATTGTAACGCGCGGAGATCGGGCGTATAGTTCCAAACGCACATGCAACATCGAAAGATGATACCTTCCCAGATACGTGGTCGACAAATGCCCCAGACGCATCCCCTTTGCCGTGAGTTATCGTAACCGACACTACGCTTCCACCGAGTTCAGAAATGGCATTGAGCGGTTGATCTGGTCCAGCATAGACTGTATAGCTCGATATAACTACGGTCATCCATCCGCCGTAAATATTGAGAGATTTTCCGGGAGGAAAATTGAATGTCAAAATCAGTTCAACCGTTTGCCGAGCCTCGAGCGTGTCAGGGGCATAAGATCCGGGATATTCACATCTCGCCATAGTGTCTGATACTATCGTCGCATTTGTGGCAAAGTGGAAGTTCCCGTCGCGCTCAAAAGTGCACCGAGGGTGGTAAAAGCCACTTCCTGCAGGCTGCGCGAAACCGTAACCGATCACAGTGATGACCGAGCCAAGAGCCCAATCGACCGTGGATGGCATAACACTGGTGATTTCCCCGCGACTGTACGTCAACACCGATTGATCGTACGTGGGAAGAGAATTCGCACCGGCAGAAACGTACGTTGAGTCATACGGCCTGCTCGTTACGAAGTAGTCCACGGGTGTTTCACCCGAGCAGCATCCCATGGAATAATCACAAAACACCGGTAGAACTGAAGCAATCCCGTCGGCGGCACTCGGTGGATCGCATAAAATTTCAGTATCGGAAACCACCTTTGCTATCGTGGTAATCGATCCGTGCGTCGATGAACCAAATATACACACAGCGTTCGTTCCATCAAAGTGCGACACGGAGCTGCTCCCCCATGAAGCAGGGCGGCGAAATCGCTCACCAATCAGACTCACTTGGGAAGGTTTGTGAGTGTTAATGATGCTCGGCGCTGCCCATACGACAGAAGCGCACGTGAAATCGCGCGCAACGACCCATTCGTGGTAAGTCAGGGTCCACGTCGCTGAACTTCCGCTAACTCTATCCGATACAGTACTACCACACCCGGCATCAAAGGGGACGTAAGATGCCAATCCAGTTTCCGTCCCCCCCATGAAACGTTCCATATTGGTATGGATGTCCTCCGTAGACCGTGCTATTGACCAGTAACGCACTTCATCTATGGAAAATCCAACAAGACCATTGCCTCCGATAGTACCGTGCGGCATGGCAAACCCGACGTTTGTGAGTTCGCTATGGAAGGTCCCATCGACAATCAAACGAAGATTCGCACCAGGCGAACTGTATGCGGCTGGGTGATTATTCTCGTACATCACGAACGCCAGATGAACCCAAACCCCCAGCGGGGCTTGGTAATTGAATGTGCCGCCAGTGACACCAGTGGGTGGAATGACACCAATCTTGCCAGTTGCGCCAGCCATTTCAAGCATGATACCGCTCGCGTCGCTCGAGCTTTCGAATAGTACTTGTTCACTCAGCCATGCATCCCTACGGACCCACGCCTCAATCGTCCAGGGAGGAGATACCGCCAAGGTGGAAGAAGATATAATCCTAGGCGACCCCGACGTCGACCCCGAACAGGCCGATGTTTCTGAAGTCTCACGCACCGGGATCCGAATGGCTCTGCGACGATCCGGTGGACACGTATTGGCGGTTTCATCGTATGTTGTCCTCGCGTTACGTGTTTCGATGTCATTAGACTTTTCGAACAGGCTGTATGAAGATCCTCGAACCAAGATGTTGGCGGTAACCGTCGCGACGCTGATTGAACCCGTAGTCGCTGTGTGGGTACTCGTCGTGATATCGACGCCCGTTGAGCCAGCACTCTCTGACGTCGTGCCATCCCAACCTTTAAAGGCGAACGAAGCGACAAACTGGTCGTCGAGAGTCGCCACGTCTGGAACGAATCTCACGCAGTCATTATCAGTGGCAGTCAAAAGTGTGGCAGATGTCTCACTCAGTGAATCGCCGAAATTCGTCCATGTTGAACGACCATCAGTTGAATACTGCCATGTGCCATGTGTTTGATCCGCCCCCACCAAGGCTACTCCATGAGGAACACGTCTGAGGGATGAAAATGCATCGTAATCGATGACATTTGCACCGAGAACATCTTTGAAAGTACTACCAACGTTACCGGTGTCCGTGTATGCGATTGCTGGTACTTCGTAGTGGGCATTGACATCCAAAACCGGTGGATCATTCGTCGATGTAACGGTAATCGTAGAATGGGCTGGTAAATCAACGACTTGCGAAAGATCTGACGTGCTCGTCGACGGCTTCAAATCAAACCCAAATGTGCTCAAATACTCATCATTGGTGTGCAAACCATCACCAGGCGTAAATCTGAATCCATTCAGGGCGTCTGAAGCGGATACGAGAGTGTTATTAGTCAAAGGTACACTCAAGGCCGACTCAAGCACGAGTTGACCACCCACGATGGCGCTCACTTCGTAAGCAACTGGGACCACGGATCCATCTGACGGTTGGGACGCTAACTTGATCGCCCCCGACGTCGTTTGCAACCTTTCGGTCGTCGACGCATCCAAAGCAGAGTCATCAGGCGTAGACACTACACTAGACAGTTGAATATCAAAGTCTCTCTGGATTGTCGTCGCCACGTTCCCACAACGATCTGTAACCCGAATTTCTACTCTATACGTCGCATCCGAGAGTGAGCCAAGATTTGATAATATGACCGTGACATCCTCATCTATTGGTCCGTTCGTGTACGTGTGATGAGTCGTCCAAGTTTGAAGCGGCGAAGGACTCGACGCTCCATCGTTCGGTCGCGTGAGCTGAACTTCTAGCGTCGCCAATCCCGACTGTACCGTACTGCCCCCGGTATCTATATCTTTACTCGATACCGAGTACGAGAGGGAAGATGTGGGTGCCGCCGCACCATCAGCTAATCCACTGATAAAACTCACCGTGGGATTGACGTTATCCACGATATACGTCAGGGCGATCTCATTCGTCGACATCTCCGTGCGCGATTGTCCCGCGTACGTCTCGACGGAAATGGCGCGAAACGCAAACATGTTATATCCAAAGCTCGGAGTCACAGTCACCGTCTTGACGCCGTTCGACAGTCTGGTGTATGTCTTGATATAATCATTCGTCGTGCTATACTCGAATTGCACGGTACTCGAAGACGGCCCGGAAGATTCCATACGAAACGTTATCGCCGCGTTGGACGTCAAGTACGACGACGGCGTCGAGTACAAAGAATCCCAATCCACCTCGAAAGGCGATTCGACGATCCAATCGTACACCGCAGGCGTAGGATCTGGAGTGTTGTCCCCTCCTAAACCTCGCACTTTGAATTGATGATTACCGAGCGACAGACCCGTGTACGTCACCGGAGTCGCGCCGCAATACGCCCACGCGCTCCCGTCCAAGCTACACTCCCTCCCACAGCGATCACACAGATCCCCGTTGACGTCGTTGATTTTAAAATTAAACGACGCCCAATTTTGTCTCGCCGGCGGTTCTAATTTATCGCACGACACCGTGTTCGTCGAGTCGTTCGGCGAGCACCTCCCGCCGGGCGTCGAGAAAAAATCCAACACCGCGTCCGCCGCCCCGTTCGTCGCCCCCGAGAGCGGCGCCCCCGTGGACACGCTCGACGCGTCCGAGGTCATCACCACAGTCGCCATCATCGTCGTCACCACCGTCATCGCCGTCACCGCGACGCGCGCGGGCGTCCATCGTCCCCCGGCCGTTGTTCGCCCCGCGGCCGAACGCCTCGTCATCGTCACCTCCGCTCGCCTCACGACGCCTTCATCTCGCCGTTTCGCTCGCTCGCGCGCGCGATCGCTCGCGTCTCTTCGTCCCTCGTCCCGCGCCGCGCGCTCGCGCGTTCGCTCGAGGCGCACAGTGCGGTGGACCGCGACCGGAGGCGCGTCGTCGTTCAAAACGCCATTGGTCGGTCGCGCGAACATGCCGACGAGTCTCAACCTCCGCGCGCGCACGCGAAATGCCGAGCCGCGACACACGCGGGAGGAAGACCTCGCGTCCGTCGAGCGCGCGCGCGCGAGCGCGCTCGCGAGCGGGAGCGCGCGAGAGGATCCGAACGCCGAGCGCAAGCGTCGGCTGGGACAGGCGCTTCGACGACTGGACGCGACGCTCCTCGGCGCGCCGTGGTGCGACAAGTGCAAGCAACAAAAAGAATTACTCGCCGAGTTACTCCCGGGCCGGTGGCGCGCGCACTACGTCGATTGCGGAAGCGCGTCGAGATGCCTGACGTGCACCAAGTGTAAGACGACGCCGACGTGGCGCGTGAACGGGCGCAGGTATCCGGGCGTGTTCGATCTCTCCTCCCTCACCGAACTCGTCGGTCTTCAGGCGGAAGGTTCGCAAGAGAGCGTGGAGGAGACCGTGCTCGACGCCGTGGACGCCGGGGATCCTTTGGGTGGATTGAAGCTCGGCCAACTTCCCGTGCGAGGTCGCAACCGCCGACATCGAAGACGTGCGGGATGGGCGAAAAGGGCCGCCATTCGGCTCGCCGCTCGAGAACGCGGGCAGTTTTGGTGCGAATTCGGGGAATTACTCACCCCTAGAGTCGCTTCGCGCGCCAGGGCCGCCGCTGCCGCGGGCGAGGCGCTCGCTCCGCTCTGACTCGCCACCTCTCGTAGAGGATAGAATGGGTGTCCCGTAGCGCTGTCATCAATCAAACACAGAATCGCATTCGTATCGTCACCTCCCGACGCGCGACGGCGACGACGAGCGCGTGAGAGGGCGCCGAACGACATGGGTCTGTCTAAAGACCAGCTCCGTCGCCGCGCGCGGACGCTGCGCGCGAACGCGCGGCGTGGGCGCGCGTGCGGAGGATGCATCGTCCTCGTCACGATCATCGCGACGGCGTTGGGATTGACGCAGGTGGCGTTGAATCCGATGTACGATCCGGCGTTGGACGCGCGATGCGTGAAGACGCTGAAGCAGACGCAGAAGGAGTGGTTTGAGACGAGGGCGTGTCACTACGACGCGAGGGAGGGACACGCTGATTTCGTGGCGGCGGAGCTGGCGCTGCGCGTGCGCGCCAAACACGCGCCGGGACCGTGCGTGGTGATGACGGTGGGATTGCCCACGGCGGGGAGGGATTACGTGTACAGCGAGAAGGTGCTGCGGAGAGAGGGGGCGGTGGAACCGGGATTGGCGGTGAACATGGGATTTTGGTTGGAATCCATGTTGGAGGCGGGAGCGTTCGAGTGCGAGACGAGGACGTACGTGGACGAACGCGCGGTGGCCACTCTCAGGAAGACGCTGTTGAGTCGTGGGCATGAAAACGCGATCGTTGATAAATTATGGAACGATCGACGGGCGAGTCGACAGTTGGACGAAGAGTTTGATAACGCAGTGCAGTCTTCGCCGCACGCAAAGCTCACCGTGTTGATCAACGACGCGAAGCGATCTCGCTCGCAGTTTGCGCGATTTGCGAAAGGTTTAGCGAGTGGAAAGGTGGCTACGCTCATTTGGAGGCGAGAGATTTCGAATAAGGCTCAAAAGAAGGCGTTGTTGAAGGAGGTGAAACTCGTGACGCGGTACGGGTACTCCATCTACCTCGCCGGTGCTAGCGTAGATCACACCGGTCGTGTATCTCCAACGGCGTACTTGAGGATCGATCACGGCGCTTGGGATGATATTTACTCCATGCCAAACACCGGCATCGAGCTCACCTTGGTGGCCGTCGCTCGAGATAACAAATTTAAATCGTTGTTGGATCAAACCTTTGGCTTGTGCCCGGTGAAGGCGACCGTTCTCAACTTCAACGAACCGAAGGGTCACAATTGTCACTGCGACGTCGATAAATTCTCCGACGAGATCGCCGATCCTAAGTGTAGCCTGAATGCTCGTCTCGGCTCGTCGACGTACAACTGGTTTTGGAGCTTCCTCACCGGTCGAACGAAGACGGCGGGCGTCGAGCTCGAAGAGCTTGAACAGGCGTTAGAAAGCTTTAAAGATGGCGACGATCGTAAAATGTAACGCGCGCGCGCTTTGTCACACGTATAACGATCCGTCTACAGTACAGTAGAGTGTATCCATTTCAGCATCTTACAATGAGTATAAATCGTGTTCGCGTCTTCGGCGTGTTCCCTCTACTGTCCTCGACCGCGGTGTAAATCCGCCAAGTCGAGTAAATCCATGTCCCCGTCGTCTTGACCATCCTGGACGACGCCCTTGACCTGGGGCACGTAATGCATCAGCATGTTTTCGATCCCACTCTTCAACGTGACGCTCGAGGACGGGCACCCATCACACGACCCCTGCAACTGCACCTTGACCAGTCCGCTCTCGTGATCGAAACTCTTAAACACGATGTCTCCACCATCCTCCGCCACCGCCGGTCGAATCCTCGTCTCGAGCAACTCTTTGATCATCGCCACCGTCTCATCATCGTCCTCATCGATGGCCGTCCCGCTCGATTCCAGCGCGCTCTCGTCCATCACCGCCTCTCCGCTCGCGTAAAAATTCATGATGGCTTCGAACGTCTGCGGCTTCACCGTCTCCCAATCCGCCTCCTCCGACTTGGTCACCGTCACGAAATCCAACCCAAAAAACACATTCGTCACACCGTCGATGTTAAACAATCGTTTCGCCAGCGGCGACGCCATGGCCTCTCGAGCCGACGCGAAGTTCTTCGACCCCTCCGCGTAGACGTCCCGACCCGGCTGAAACATCAGACTCGACGGATTCGGCGTCGTCTGCGTCTGTATGAAGACGGACCGGGCGGACGTCGTCCACGGCACGAGACGCGTCGTCGTCGTCGTCCTCGTCTCTTTCGCGTCGGTCGTCGCCGCGAACGGCGTCGTGCCCCGTCGCGTCCAGGCGTCCCTCGATGTCGTCATCGTCGTCGACGTCATCGTCGTCGCTCGAGGCGCCGCCGTCGTGAAACGAAGCGCGCGAAGCGCGCGAAGCGTCGCGCGTCGTCCCGCGTCTCGCATCGCGCGCGGTCGTCGCCAGAGGACGCGCGTCGCGGTGTGATGCCGAGGAATCGCCCGCACACCTCGACGACGCTCGAACGTCGACCGAGCCGCACACCGTCGGCTCACACCGTCGGCGCGCCCGGCGGTCACGCGCGACAGTCTCTCTCGCATCCTCTCGCGCGCGTCGCGCGTTCAGAAGTCTCATGTCCGCGCCGGGAGACGCCGCGCCGCCGCCGGTGGACGAATCCACGACGATGGACGGCCACCGTCCCGACGACGACGACGATCAGACCGAGTCCTTCATCGACGAGGGCGCGGCGGATTACGAGGAGGTCGCCGATCTCGACGAGGACGACGAGGCGCCGATGTCGTCCGACGACGAGGACGACGCGGACGAGGAGGGGAGAGGGGACGACGAGATGGAGGACAGGGACGCGGCGGCGACGGCGACGCTCTCGCCCGACCGAGACGACGCCGAGTGCGTGGCGTGCGAACACGCGGCGCCGGTGTATTGCGTGGCGTGGTCGTGCGATCGTGAGTGCGCGACGGTGGTGAGCGGGGGCGGGGATGATAAGGGATACTTTCGACGAGGGAGCGAACCGGCGCGAGAGTTGCGAGGACACGAGGAGAGCGTCTCGGCGACGGCGTTTTCGACGGATGGTGCGCTGTTGGCGACGGGTGGATTGGATGGACGCGTGTGCGTGTTCGACGGCCGCGATGGAGAGCTGCGTCACACGCTGGAAGGGCCCGGCGGTGGGATCGAGTGGGTGGAGTGGCACCCGAGAGGATGCGTGTGTCTCGCCGGGAGCGAAGATTTCACGGCGTGGATGTGGAATGGGGACGACGGAGCGCTCATGCAGGTATTTAGTGGACACAGCGAGCGCGTGTCGTGCGGTGGATTCACACCGGATGGTAAACAAGTCGTCACTGGTTCGTACGATGGGTCCCTTCGCGTGTGGCAACCGAGAACGGGGACGTGCGAGCACCTCTTCAGAGGACATCCGTTTCACGACGGTCCGCTGACGTGCGTGGCGTTTCATTCGTCTACGCCGGGGTTGACCATCACTGGAAGCGAAGATAACACCGCTCGTCTTGTCAGTACGACCACGGGTAAGGTACTCGCGCCTCTCGTGGCGCACACGGAGACGATCGAATCCGTCGGTTTTTGTGACGTCATGCCGCTCGCCGCCACCGGTTCGCTCGACGGCAGCGTCATCGTCTGGGACACGAACGCGTGTCAATCTCGTGGGACACTCACCCACGACGGCGGCGTGAGCACGCTCCGTTGGATTCCGAACACGATGTGTCTCTACAGGTACGTCCAGAGAGAGTTTGCTCGCGCTTCGTCTCGCCTCGCAACAAAAGGGCCTCGCGCGTTTCTGCACGTAACGCGCGGCGGTGGACATAGTTTGCGTACATAGACTCGCCTCGCCTCGATTCGCGCGCGAATCACACCGGGTACACACTCACTTCGCGTCGCGCGTCGATGCGAGGCCACATTCTCCTTGACACGCGCGTTCACCTCGCTCGCGCGCGTGTCTTTGTTTGACTGACGAAACGTTTCTATTCGCGCAGCGCCGCCGTCGACGGCGTCGTCCGACTCTGGGACGCCCGCACGTCCTCCTGCGTGCGCGAGGCTCGAGGGCACACGAAAACGATTCTCGATTTCGCCGTCAGTCCCGACGGATCTCGCGTCATCACCGCGAGCGACGATTGCACGGCGCGAGTGTTCCACTTTGGTTCCTGAAGAAACAACAACCAGCCAATCATTCATCATTTTGCCGTCAGACGCCCGCGCGCGCGTCGCATGCGCACCCACCGCGCTCGATGACCGCGCAAAAACCTCCATCGCGCCGTGGACGCTGCGTGTGCCAGCAATGCTCGCGACACGACCGCGTGTTGATCCCGAAACGCGCATCCACCGTCCAGACACGATTGGGCGCCCGCGAGATTTCCATCGCCTCGCGCGATCGCGATCACGAACACTTTCGATCCATTCCGCCGCGATTGACCGTTCCGATCGAGCGCGTCATCGACCGCGATCGGAAGATGCTGTCGTGCGTCCTGCTCGGGTTTCTCGCGGACGGGGATCATCTGGTGAGTTACTCGACGCGAGGCGTCGACGACGGCGACGAGTTGCAGTTGCAAATCTGGACCTTTCGACCGGGACGGAGGGCGGAGTTGTTGGCCACGTCACCGTTGTTCGAGAGTGAAGGTGGGGACTTTCGTCGGTCGTGGCGGGAGAGGACGCGGTGGGCGCTGACGCGCGCGGAGTTCGGGGAGATGGGACCGGAGACACACATGCTGGTGCAGGTGTGCGAGAGCTGGGATAGGAAGACGTTGGTGGTGCACGGAGAGTTGGGAGAGAGAGGGTACGATGGGAAACTGAGAGCGAAGAAGTGTTGCGTAACGGTGTTGCCGTCGCCGGCAGCGTTGCCTCACGGAACGCCGATTGCGGCGACGCACATGACGTACGTTTCCGCCGCCGAGTCGCCGTTTCATCCGAGCTGGAGTGGCGTGACGCCGGCGGCGACGCCGAGAGAGAGCACGCTCGAGCTCGGGGGCGATGGTGACCAAGAGCGAGAGCAAGGTGAAGATCCGTACGCGTTCGACGAGAGTGAGCGCGGTCCGAGTCATCGGGTGAAGAAGCAGAAAACCGCCGCGGAGAGAGAGGTGATGGATGGCGGAAAATTTACGCTCAACACGGGGGACGCGCTCTTCACGGTGGACATCTCAACGGCGACTTTGAATCCGCGAGAACCTCACGATCGAGCGCTCATGGAGACGCAGCTGCAAGAAAACATCGGCGCGCACGTCTCCGTCGTTCCGCCGTGTCACTCTCCTCTGGTAACGTGGCACGGGGGCAAGACGGATGACTCGGGCGTGGGCGAGGACGACGTCTACCTGGAAGATCAAGGCGCCTTTGGAGACGCGTCTCCGTGGATCTTCGTGTCCACGCTGCCGGCATCGGTGCGCATGTGTATAATCACCCCTTGGATCGCGCTTGAGATGGACAAGGTGTTGAATAGTTCTCTGCGAGCGGCGTTGGATTTTGGATTTAGCATTCGCGACTACGAGCTTCTTCCGCTCCAGTACGGATTGAGCTCCAAGGACGGCGAAGAGCCGAGCATGCTCGTCGCCTGTCTCAGCGTCCTCGAGCCGAGTTCATGGAGCCATCAACCGACGTGTCCGGGCACGATGCGCGTCGTGGTCACCGTCATCGATCGACAACTCGATCGCACTCCCGGAGGAGGAAACGTCGTGTACAGTCACGAACTCCCCGTGATCAAAGCTGGAAAGCAATCGACGAGGCAGCTGATACGCAGCGCTCGTCAGCACCTAATGGAAGTGCGAAGATCCATCATGATTCCGACCGCCAGATGGACGCGAAACGCGTCGAGCATGTCGAATCATTTCGTCGTGACGCGCGGACTCTCCGTACCGATCATCAAACACTCGACGCTACCGATTTGCATCGTCGGATACGGCGTGAGCGCCTCGCTGTGATTCTGAAAACGCACAAAAAACATGTACGATACGAAAAATATTGATTTGACTAAACTTCTAGATATGTGTATTCAATACGACCACTACTGTGCTGTATTTTTCGACCCCATCGTGACGCCGGTGAATGCCGTCCAGAGGCGAATCATCCCAGAGTCTCCTGCATACGCCATCACCAATTCCTTCGGATGGAATTCGACCGTGTTCATCGGTTCTTTGTTCTTGATTCTTGCCATGCAATCCGCGGTGCGCACGTCCGCGACGTCCATAAATAAATCCTCCGAAGCCGAGGCCAGGTACTTGCTATCGTGGCTAAAGGAAACTGAGCGAATGGGGCAGTCGAGTCGCACGACGGTGTCAAAACAGAAATTTGTCTTCGAATCCCACATCGCCACGATGGCGTCAGCCGCGCCCGTGGCGACGAAATCACCCTTTGGATCTACGTCGATGCAGTAGCATCCTCCGTGATGTCCGAAATTGGAAGACTGCGACGTCAGAGATCCCGTCGTTTCATCAAACGTCAACTTTTCCATCGTACCATCCTCCCCTTTCCTGGCCGCGACGAGGAAATCCTTGCCGTTCGGTGCCCACACCATCTGATTCACCTCAAAGTTAAACTTTTGTTCCCACACCACCTTCATCGTCTTCGTGTCTATGATGGAGATGACGTCGTCTTTATTCCCCACGGCGATGTGGGCTCCGCTCGGCGACCACGCCGCGTTCATGAGCGCCATCTTCATGTCGATCGTCGTCGAGCACTTCCCGCTCCGAACGTCCCAAATCTTGACCATCTTATCGAAACTCACCGAAACCAAGCGATCGCCCCCCTGACGAGACGGGTCGAATCGCAACTGCTCCACCGAGCTCGCGTGTCCCGACAGCGCGGTCGACTTGCCCGCGCCCGCGCCGTGTTCGACGTCGTGCAGTCGCACCTGCTGCTCCACGCCCGCGGACGCGAGCTTCAACCCACCCGGAGACCACGTGACGGAGGAGACGCGCTTTTTATGTCCCGCGAGCTCGGTGATTCGCTGCGACGCGAGACGAACTTCCGGTCAGTCTCCGCGCGCGTCGGGATTCTTTCGGTTCGGCGCGATGACGCACCGCGTTCGAGTCGTCGAAGGGGAGTTTCACCGGTTCGAACTCCCCTGGATTGGCCATGTACATCCCCTCGAGCGCGAGCGCGCTCTCGTCGACGCCGAGCGGTCGAGGCGGGAGGGAATCCATGGCTGAGTTCTCTCTCGCGCGCTCGCGAGTGAGGACCTCGCGGACGAGACGTCGATGGACCGAGGCGGGGGGAGGGGGTGACTCGAGGAGGAGATGAAAGGTGAGGGGAACAAACCGAAGAGCGCGCTCGAGAAAATCCATCGTGAATTGAAAATCTAATTACAAACGGGCGAAGACGCCCACCCCGCGTCACCGATGCCGGGACAACCGTCCGGCGGCGGCGTCCCTCACTTCTTCAAAGTCTTGTATAACTGCGCCGCCGCCTTGGCGGACATCGCCGCGTCCGTCGAAGACATCAATTTCGTCGTCTCGATTCTATCGCATCCCACCATCGATCGCAAGAGGCACGTCAACGTTCGAGAATCGTGGTTCTTTGGAAACGTGTACACGCACAACCCATCGTACGGTCCCGTTTGCGTGACGTAAAACGACTTGAGCGACCCACCGAGCATGCCCACGACCTGTCGAACGACTCTCTCTTGATCCTCCACGCTCTCCATGGTCGCTTTCGCCTTCTCGCGCTGCATGGTGAACTGCGTCAAGAACGTCGGCTCTGTGGGTTCAAACTTCACCTGCGCGCGTCCCCCGCGTTCGTTCATTCGCATCGCGTCGTCAGTCACCGCGCCTCGCTCGCCCACGCGCGCGGTGTCACCCGTCGCGTCGCCCCATCCTCGCTCGCGTCGCGATCGCGTCGCGCGCACGCACCGCTTTCTTGGGCGCGTACGCCAACTCCTCCTGCTCCGCCCCCTCGAACGTCCCGAGCGCGCGCGCGCGCGCGCCCACCACCGCTTGCACCGCTTGCACCGCCTGCGCCCGCGCCCGCGCCATCGTCGTCACCCCTCGTCGCATCATCTTCGCCTCGTCGCGTCGCCTCGTCGCGCCCTCGCGGTCGTCGTCGTCGAATTTCCCGGCCCTTCGTGTGAGGGTGTCAGAATCCAAGGAGGGTTGACGACTTTCGGACACTCGATACGCAGACTATAACATGTCAATCGATCAAACATCATAGGAGATTCGTGAACACA
>MDTE01147039.1_pt1 | contig 21124 bp, 17 predicted proteins | sample 811231 | NCBI WGS metagenome assembly MDTE01 (sample SAMN05326651, study PRJNA326480) | marine metagenome | isolation source: seawater | place: Indian Ocean: Red Sea | collected 2010
AAATTTTTAATCCTAGTAGAAATCAATTTAAATAAGGATTTTTGAATGTATTGATAAATATAAAAACAAATATCACTAAGGAATCTCACCTATGATGAACGGAAACCGAATTTCTTGCCCAAAGTCAGGCGGAAATTCAATTACCTTATCATTGTTCTTATCCAGTATTTTAATAGCGCCACTGATTCCGATAGAATCCTGATTACTTTTCCACCACAATTTATCAATGCCATTTTCATTACTGTCAGAAAATAGCATTTCATAGTATCCATCATTTAGAGATACGGGCAGAGTGTATATTTTACTATCTTCTAAACTGTCTAGCTTAAAAAGAACCTCCTCCTCAATATCCCTGATAATTAGGATATTTTCAGATGATCTTCCAAGATTATTAGTTTCTAACATTACAGTAAAATAATTGGGTAATACTTGAGGTACCTTTACCGTTGTAAAATACTCACTGTCCAATTGGTTATCATCTTTTCTACCATTAACAGACTCAATTTTTATCATAAATTGTCTATTATCTGAAATTCCTTCCCAGCTTGGAATTGGGAGGTTTATTGCTTCTTTTTCTAAGAAATCCAAATGCCCGTTCCATCGATATACAGAAATATCATTACCCACAAGTCCGTAAATTATTTTAATATTTCGAATAATCTTTTCTCCACTATTTTTCACCAAAATCTTTGGTCCCATTAAACTAGGATTCATACGTGATGTATTATCACTTAAATTAGGATTATATACATATTCTATTTCTGCATTATTCTTGAAATTTGGAGGACCAAAGCTGAACAGTTGATGGGACATTAAATAAAAACCAAGACTCTCTCGTTTATCTATGACTGGTTCTATTTTATAATCGATACTTATTGCTGAACCAGGTTCTGAAATATCCGTAATTTCAAAGCTGTGTTCATCTACCTTTGAACCAGGACACCACCCAGCTCGGTCATATGGCCAAGTTCCCCCCTGTGGATAAATTGGATTATTTCCACAGTCTTTCCAGATACTCCATTGAATTTTTTTTTGACCATTTATCCAATAGTAATGCATTTTATCAGTCCATTCACAACAATAATCTGGACCCGAATGCCCATGGCCTGAAATGATGGCTTTTATACGAAAACCTTGTGCGTCACTGCGCAACAAAATTTCCGTATTTTTTAGAACTGAATCAGCTGACAATGCTCCGTAGCGATACATCGAGGAATACCTATCATTCATTGGATAATCCTTAATTGAACCTGGAGGAAAAATATTTTTCACATCCAGGACCTCCCTCGTCGGTTTACCAGGAATGAAAATAAATTTTAAGTCTAAGAGCTCTTGGTTATTGCCTGATATAAGGCCTACTTCTCCACTTAGTAGTGGGTAATAATCGGTGATATCATACTTCCATTTCCATCCCTTTTCACCACCAAGATCTATCCCCTTTCCATATGGTGTAACAAAACTACCGATTTTAAATATTTCGGTAGTATCTTCTTTTGGTATGATAATCATAGTATCCCATATATAGTCCCAACTCCCGCAATCAAATTCATCTGCATTTGTCATAGAATCACATTTAAGAGTCTGCTCCATCCAAATTTTTCTCCATGAGAATCTTTCAACTGGAAAATTAACCTTTGTATTATATTGTGCATTCCAACCCTTAGGGCTTGGTGTTCGGAAGGTGATAGGATTTATTATCAAAGTATCGGAATCTGTTTTTGTTAATGCTAGGCATGGAAAAATAGAAATTAAATAAATAGTGCAAGAGGAAAATAGTACTCTATGTTTAATCATGCGAAAAATAATTATTGCGTATGGCTTAAATAAATAATTTTGCTGTCGATAAAAAAACAGACAATATCAGTATAATTCTGTATGGCTTTTCAGGAATTCTTTTAACAATATAGACTCCAAGTAGTGCACCAAAAATAATTACCGGAAATAAGCTCAGGTCGAATAATATGATTGATAAATCAATAGTCTTCCAAAAAAACATATGAAAAGGTACTTTGAAAATATTGACCAAAAGGAAAAACCAAGCTGTTGTACCAATAAATTTATTTTTTTGAAATCCTATGGAAAGGAAGTATATAGTCATTATAGGTCCAGCTGCATTTCCAACCATTGTAGAAAATCCAGCTAAAGATCCTACCGTGTAAGAATAAAAAAAACTAACTCTCTCGTTGTTTTTATTATTGGGTTGGAAAGTCATTAAGACTGCACCAATGATTACAACAGTGCCCATCACAAAACGAAATTGGTAGGCATCTATTCTATCCCCAACTAATACTCCTATTAAAATTCCCAAAAGAGTGCTTGGAGCTAATTGTATCAGTTTGTTTATTTCAGCATGTCTGTGATAAAATCCAACTCCAAAAATATCTGCCAAAATAAGAATTATTAGTAGAATTCCAGTAGATTCTTTTGGACCAAAAATACCTGCCATAATGGGAACCACCAATAACCCAATTCCTCCGAGGCCTGTTTTTGCCATACCAATCCCCAGGGCACATAAAATTACCTGAAACAATTCATAACTACTTATGCCCATGCTATGATAAAATTCAATCATTCAAAATTTAATCACTTACTTTAAAGTAATATTCATGCGATATTATTTAGAGCCTCCATTTTTTCAAATCAGATCTGTATTCTGCATTTGAGGGTATAATATACTCTCTGTGAAATCCCCAATTCTTCCAAATAGTATTAATTTCACTAACAAGTTTTTTCCAATCTTGATTATTTACTATCAAATCCAAGTTCATTTCCAGCTGAGAATAATCAATATTATAACCTATTCCCTTTCTTAAAGATAGTTGATAGTTTTTGTTTTTCTTTAATTTATCAAACTGTTTTATTTGCCAAGTTACATAGTCCTCAGCCTGAATGGGATACCAGTTTTTAGCGCTAGGCTCTAGTTTTGGCTAAAGAGGATACGGAAAAAACGTATAAATAATAAGTCTCTGCCAAGATCATCGGATGGGTTGTTTCTGATCCTCTCTAGTAGGGCCTCTTCAACATATAATATTCTGTTATATAAGTTATTCAAAAATAAAAATTATTTGCCCTTGACTTAATAATGTTGTCTTATTTCTCTGTCATCATCTGTGCAGATACGTCCTGCCTCCATCGATGAAGCAAAGATAGTAGTTCAGCAGCTTTCTCAGGTTCAACTTCTGATAAATCATTTTGTTCGCTAATATCATTTTTGAGATTAAATAATTGTATGCTATTATTCTCAAAGTATTCAATTAATTTATAATCACCTTTACGAATCGCACCTCCGGGGCTCTGCATACCATGGTTACTGTAGTGCGGAAAGTGCCAGTAAATCGCATCCCTGCTGTACGGCTTGTTTTCCATTGCTTTTACGAAGCTTTTCCCATCAACATGTTGAGCTGGTTTTGAACTGATTCCAAGCATTTCCAAAATAGTAGGATAAAAATCGGTGCTTATCACTTGCCTGTCACTTACTTCTCCACCATTAACTTTACCTGGCCACTTAACGATTAAAGGAACCCGGATACCGCCCTCATAAAGCCAGCCTTTAGCACCTCGAAGTGGTAGATTAGAAGTAGAAAAAGCTTGATCTAATTTATCGGGTGATACCACACGTTTTGGGTTCCCAAAATTAGCTCCTGACATTCCACCATTATCGGAGAAAAATATTACTATTGTATTTTCATCTATACCTAATTTTTTTAGTTTACTCATTACCCTTCCCAAGCTCTCATCCATTGCCTCTACCATTGCAGCAAAGTGTACATTGTCCTGCTTTTGCTTTATTTTCACTGTACGTTGGGGCAAAACTTTAAATTCTTTATGTGTTGGTTGTTTGATTAAGTTTTCTAGCTCATTAGTTGATAAGGGGGATGGATCATCAGGATTCCCTTCAAGAATAAAATTAGGTCTATCATCTGTGGACAGTTTTTTCAACTTTGTCTGATATTTATTAACTAAATCCTCCCTTCCTTGGATGGGGTCGTGAACAGAAAAAAGAGAGAGGTAAAGGAAAAAGGGATTGTCTTTGTTTTGGTCAATAAAATTAAGTGCCTTATCCGTTATGCGATCGGTTAAATATTCTCCCTCAGAGTCCTCGATATCGTCAAACTTGAAAGGTGCATAATAACCTGCTTTTGGCCAGCCTTTATTCCAACCTTTAGGAATATGCATATCAAATCCGTGGGCCAATGGATCAGATGGACTCTCTCCTAAATGCCATTTCCCAAAAATTGCAGTCTTATATCCATTTGATTTTAGTTCTTCAGCGATGGTCTGTTCCTCAAATGGAAGTTGCTGATGGAATTTTGCAGTTTTCAGTCTCTCATAATCATAATTACTCCGGGGCATAATATTACTTCTACCTTTCAACCAATCTGTTAGTTGTAATCGGGCAGGGTATTTCCCTGTTAAGATACTTGCTCTGGTAGGCGAACAAACATGGCAGGTTGCATATGCCTGTGTAAATCTAACACCATTTTCTGCCAGCTTATTTATATTCGGAGTCTCATAAAAATTGCTTCCGTAGATTTCAGTATCCTTCCACCCTAAATCATCTACTAAAAAAAATACAACATTAGGTTGTTTTTTTTGCCCGCTACAATTGAGCAAAAAGTAAGACATTAAAAAAACTAATTTTAAAAAATATTTTTTCCCATTTTTCATATCTTAGCCTCCAATCTAAAACTACTCCATTTATATTTTTGATTTTTTAATTAAAGGAGTCAAAAAAATCCTTGATAATCGCTTCTTTATCAAAGTTCTCCCAAATTGTGATTGTATCATCTGTGTCCAAACCTTTTTCCCATTTCCCATTATTCCATATTACAGATTCCTCAGATGGTTCCTCTTTGGTCGCAGAGGTTATTAGCCTTGGTTTTATAATCGTCACCGGTTCGGCCCAAGATGAGTTTTTTAAAATAGCTACTGCTGCCATATCAAACAATGGCCTTGAAGGTGGACTGCCTTCTTCTTTATACATTTCTTTGTAATTTTGAAACAAATTGACAGAGTAATCCCCAAAACTATTAAAGGTTCCACCATGCCGACCTGTTATGGGTTCTTTGAGTATCGGTCCTTTGCCTGGCATAATTTTTTCAATCTCATTGATAGACACTTGGACAGCATCTGTTCCCGAATTCTCTCCGTATCTAACCATAACCATTTCAAAATTAGCTTTTGTTTCCAAAATATATTGCAGCGCTGAGGGGTCATTGTCCTGATTATACTCCCCAGGGTCTGGATAATTAGAGCCGAGCCAAACTATCCTAATATTCGGAATGATTAATGGTTCTTTTAGTAACGCAAGAGCTATGTTTGTCAATTTTCCTATTGGCAACAACACAAGTTGATTTTCAGAAATTTTCGCTCTGCTAATTATATAGTCTACAGCCTCATGACCATCAAAATTTGGAGATTTGATATCATCACGGATCTCGAAAAAGGATTGTGTTGCTCCCTTATAAATTGAGACGCTTTGCTCCTTTTTCATAAGTTTGACTATTCTTAGGGCTTCATCATAATGTAGATCTATATCCGTTTGCTCTCTACCATCTGTTGTGGTATTTACTGTCATACCTTCAACATCAAAATAGTTTTCATTTGCTAAAAGATATGCGATTGCATGTTGATCATCTAGCTCATTATTTGCATCTGTATCTAAAATGACTCGCATTTTTTCTTTCCGGTCGGAGCAAGAAAAAAGAAAAAAAAGCAACATTATTGCAAAGAATTTCATTGTTTTTTTTAAATCAAATATTACCATGTCAACCCCTCTTAGTTTGCTTAAAATCAACGATCATTTTTTACTGAATTCCTTTGAATGGATGGCTGTAATCATAATTTGTTGTGGTTTGTTTTTGATGAACCCATTCACTATTTTGATCATTTCTTTGGTAATCACCAACTTCCAGAACATGATAGAATCTATCAAAACGAGTTTCTTTTTTTGTAAGATAGCCTAAGACCTGGCAACTATCACTTAAAACAGGATCACCAAGTATTACAGCAACGTCATTTTCCCAAGTCCATTTGTTTTTTTCAATTATTATTCTTTTACCATTGCAATCCAATATGTCCCTCTCAGTTAAGTATCTTCTACCGTTTTCACTTATATCATTGTTCACCCAGCTGGATAATATTTCATCATATATTCCAACCACTAATCCATAATCGTTATATCTTTTCCTTCCATTTGGTCCAATCACAGTCAAACGGTCTACACCCCAATTATAGTCTTGAATTAATGTATCTCCATTATCGACACATACATTTGAGAGTACTTTCCAAGCATCAAATAGATTTTGTTGACAAAAGCTTCCATCCCAATATTCTTTTTCACGCATAAGATATCCATACTCATTGTAAAGCAGTTGTTTGTAAAGGTCTCTGGACCCATTTGTCGTTCGAAAGACGGTAGCATTCAACCAACTTTCCCATTCCCAGTTCATTTCTTCATAATTTCCTGAAATATGATCTGTTATTGTTATTTTGGATAATCGTTGTTGCATAAAATGATTATGGTATCCTTCAAAAGTATTGAGCCTTTCAACATCGATTAACTTGGTATCATCGCAGGAAAAAAGGGGGAAAAGCAAAAGAACGATGTACCTCATAGGTTCAATAACCTTCTTATATTATCATTGCCTGTGAAAACTTGTATTGGACCTGGAGACTGACCATTTTTTACCCTAATTGCATCATTAATCATTGCGGCAGCAAGGTCCTCAACAGAAATAGTCAAACCAAAGATTTTTGAAAGTGTCTCAAACCAGGTCTCTTTATTCTTGAACCGAATTAACATCTCCGGTTGAAAAATAGAAACATACTCTAGCGGGTAGTTTGTCAATACAGACTCTTGCTTCTGGCCCATTGTCTTAACATAGAGAAGCGGATGTATCCAATTTACGGCCCAGGCCTCATGGTTAGCACCTTTAGCAGAGATTAATGACCCATGTGGAATCTTAGCTTCGGATGCCATTCTTGCAGCCTCATTTGATATTCCTGATTCAATTTTTATAAATTTTTCCGCACTTCCAGCAGTCTTCCTTGTGGTTCCAATACAATTAAAAAAAACGTCATGACCAGGCCAATGTTCGCTTGTCCCGGACAAATCTTCAAGAGAATCAATTACAAGGTCAACTAGTTTATCATTTTTCTCCCCGCCTAGCACTGGCTTTCTAGCAATTGAGGTAATCAATTCACAATCAACATTATTGATCATTTTTTTTACTAATTGTATTCCCGTAGCTCCAGTTCCTCCAATGATTATTGCTTTAAACATGCATGAATCTAGTAATCCCCCAACAACTGGTGAAGTATTGTTTTACCATAGACTATTGTTTTAAATGATGATTATATTTTTTTATTGATAAATTTTATTGCAACTTGGTTGGATTAATTTTATCATTTAAATCTAAATCGACAAAAAAATATAGGAAGGATGTTTTAATGATTAAGAAATCGGTTTTTACTTTAATTTGTATTTTATGTAATGGATGCGTTATGAAAACAAACCTTATCAATTACCCACATACCAAAGAGGTAGAGCACCATGATATCTACCATGGCGTCTCAGTGGCAGATCCCTACAGGTGGCTTGAAGATGATCAATCTCTAGAAACCGCAAATTGGATTGAATCACAGAATGAAGAGACTTATAAGTACCTTGAAAAAATTCCATTTCGGCAAAGCCTAAAAAAACGATTAAAAGAGCTCAATAACTATGAAAAAATAGGCTCACCATTTAAAAGAGGTGAGTATGAATACTTCTATAAAAACTCTGGTCTGCAAAATCATTCCATTCTATACAGGCGACCCGTTGGGACAACTGAAAACGAGGAAATTTTTCTTGATCCAAATCAATTTTCTGAGGATGGCACTGTTGCCTTAAGAGGGATTTATTTTAGTGAAGATTACTCAAAAGCTGCTTATATGATAACCGAGGGTGGATCCGATTGGAGAAAAGCAATAACCATAGAGGTTGATTCAAGGAAAATTATTGAGGATACCGTAAAAAATATAAAATTCAGTGGGCTCTCATGGAGGAAGAATGAAGGCTTTTATTACAGTAGTTATGATTTACCTACTGGCAAAAGCGCTTTATCATCCAAGACTCAATTACATACTATTTATTATCATAAACTAGGCACGCCTCAGACCTCTGATCAGTTTGTTTTTGGAGGAGAGTCGCAGCCCAACAGGTATGTTCGCGCATTTGTTACTGAGGATCAAGATTATTTAGTAATTCGTGCAGCTAAGACTACCGCTACAAATAAATTGTACATAAAGAAATTATCTGAGGAAAATTCTAATCTAATTGAAATTCAGGATAATTATTTATCGAGATTCAGTTATGTATTAAACATAAAAACCAAATTTTATTTTTCCACAAACGAGGGTGCACCTAATTTTCGATTAATTTCTATAGACATCGATAATCCAGATGAATTAATAACAATAATACCTGAAAATGAAAACGTACTTCGTGTCAGCGCCGGGGGAAATTATTTTTTTGCAAATTATTTAAAAGATGCTAAATCTCAAATAAAGCAGTATGATCTAGAAGGCAATTTCATTCGCGATGTTCCTCTCCCTACCGTTGGATCTGCGGGAGGATTTAGCGCGAGAAAAAATGACAAAGAGCTTTACTATGGCTTTACATCTTATGTCTACCCAACAACAATTTTTAAATATGATATTAAAAAAGGAATCTCAACTATATACGAAAAACCGGATATTGCTTTTGAACCTAATGATTACATATCGAAACAGGTGTTCTTTAATAGCAAGGATGGAACAAAAATACCCATGTTTCTAACATATAAAAGGTCGATGAAAAAAAATGGTGAAAATCCCACAATGTTATTTGGATATGGCGGATTTAATATTAGTATAACTCCAAGATTTAGTGCCACTAATATATCCTGGCTTGAAAGCGGAGGTATCTATGCGGTTCCTAATATTAGAGGTGGTGGGGAATATGGAAAAAAATGGCATAATGCAGGAACAAAAATGAATAAGCAAAATGTTTTTGATGATTTTATATCTGCTGCAGAATACCTCATAAAAAACAATTATACTTCGAATGATTATTTAGCTATTAGAGGAGGATCTAATGGTGGACTGCTGGTTGGCGCGGTTATGACCCAAAGACCCGATTTAATCAAAGTTGCGTTACCAGCTGTTGGTGTTTTAGATATGCTCCGATATCATCAATTTACCTCTGGGGCAGGATGGTCATATGACTATGGTACCGCAGATGATTCTAAGGAAATGTTTGAATATCTAAAAAAATATTCACCTGTCCATGCGCTAAAAAGCAATACTAAATATCCTGCAACCTTGGTAACAACATCTGACCATGATGACAGAGTAGTACCAGCGCATTCATATAAATTTATTGCTGGACTACAAAAAGTTCAAGAAGGCAACAACCCCACCCTAATAAGAATACAGACAAAGGCCGGCCATGGGAGTGTAACTTTAGACCAAAGGATCGAACTTGAATCTGATATACTTGGTTTTGTCTGGCACAATATGGGTCTAAAACCTGATTTATAATTTTATAATGTTGCTTACAGTCCAGAGTTAAATACTACCATTTAAACAGCAATAATTTTACCTCTAATAAGTTTTAGTTAAGGCATAATCCAATAATTATATTAGATATTCTATATTCTTTACATATTCTTAACCATCTAAAATTTTTAAATATTCTAGAGAATCAGGTACTGAATAAAAACCAAGTTTTTCATTTATTTTATACATTGGATTGTTAAACTCGTTATCAGTTCTGATTTCTGTAATTCCTTTACTAATTAATTTCTGGATTGCTCTAATTTTTAATGCCGTCGCAATACCCCTCCTCCGAAATTTTTTCAGTACCCCAGTTGTCTCAGTCCATGCTTTAAAAGGCTCAGAACGATAATAGACGCTTAAATTTGTCAATCCAATATATTCGCAATCTTTTATAGCTATAATTTCAGTTCCATAACATTCTTGTTCAAAAAACAACTTTTCTTTTAGGAACCGCTCAAAGCTGTTTCTTGTGCGTTTAATTCCATCCGGTATTGGAATATCTTGATCAACAGCCCATTCCAAATACTCTAATTTCTGATAATGATCAATCTTATCTATTAATTCCTTATTGGACTCACAAAGTTGTATTCCCTCTAACTCTAATTTTTTAATTAATTCATCATAACCATTAAAATCAATTTTTTTTGTATCACACGAATATTGCCTGTTTCTTTGGACTAATTGAAATTTATTAGTGATCAATAGTTTTTGATAATTTTTGTAGTGTTCATGCTCATAAACCTCAGTTAATAATTTGTTACATCGAATGGGTTTTATGTTTTTTATCATTTTTTGATATAAAATTTTCCTGTATCCTTTTCCATTATGGATAGGATTTATTTTTAAGTCAAAAAATATTGTTCTCTTATTTTCATCCTTTCCTTGCTCATAGCTGATAAAACCAATCATACAATTATCAAGATAGAGTAATAACCGATCTTGAAAAAGATTTTTATCTCGCATGAGCCAATTCCCTTTATCGTATGAATAATGTTCAACGTAATCATAATTAACAAGGTTACTTATCATAGCGATTTCTTTAAATTGGAAATCAAATCCTTTGAACTTTCGAATATCAATCATAAATAAATCTTGTCACCTTATTGGATAGCACTTCTGTAAACAAAAAACCCCACAGACCGTGGGGTTTTTTGGGATAATTTTATTTTAACAACAATCACACCCCCCGGCACAGCAACAACCTCCGGTGTCTTCCCAGGTTCCTATTTGAATTATCTTGAGGCAATCAAAGACCCAATCGAATTTTATGCTTAACCAATTTGAGACTTCATCGACGTTCCAATTTTTCTTATCCCACCTCAGTTCTAGATGTCTTGGCAAAGATTCAGGGTTATCATGGTCTTTATCCCATTCTATATCTGTTATATTCAGTAATGGTAGCTTATTATCACTCATTTATTTCCGCCTAAAAATAGATCTGGAGCCAAGAAAATCTTAACAACACTCATTGGACTCACATTGACAAAATTTCATATTGTACAAATGCAAAATAACAAGGGCAAATGCAGGAATGAACTTTAAATTTTCAGCTAGTTGAAACCATTGTAATTTTATATTTATTATCAAAACAAACAAGGCCACCCAACTACTCCACAGTCCAATAACCACATTATCGCTCACACTTGATTTTGTAGCTCTTTGGATTGCAAAAAAAGATATAAACAAAAACAAATAATCTAACCACTGCCACCAAGCAGGTGCCATAGCACAACAACTAGCTGAACAGGTAGATGCAATAAAAAAGATTGGCGTTGCAATGCAATGAATCATGCATAATGTACTCGAGAAAGCACCGACAGCATCAAATCTTATTTTTGAAGTTCCAATAAGTAATTTATTAAATGAAAAACTTATTAATCTTGCCATTTCATAAAATCTTTCTAAAAACTTTATTATTCTTTTTAAAAAATTCTAGATTTATAATTTCAACTAACTAAAAGTTCGATATTTCAACTACTGAAGTTTAAGACTCTCAACGTAAGAAATATACTTTTGTTTATCTACTATCTCTTTATTCCAGCAATCATTAAGAATTAGGTGAATTTTTCCATCAATCATTGATTGAATTTTATTTTTGTACTCTTCATAAGCGAAATAATCAGTTTTCGTTTCACGATTTATTTGATTTTGAAAATAGATTACTGGATTAATTATATAAGAATTTATGATAAATTGGTTCCTCTGTTCAGCACTTATTTTAACTTTTTTCGCTGCATTTTTGTTCAAAACGTTCACTAATGCAGAAACGCTTTTATTCAATATTGGTTTAGTTGGGATTGAATCCGATGCATGAACCGTACTCTCTAGATATGGGAAAGATGATATCAAAGTGTCACGAAGACTCTCATTTGAAAATTCAAAAAAATTATTTTTATTATCTCTTCTTACGTCAAGATAATCAGTCATGTAATTTGTAGGAAATTTTAGTGATGTTAGTTGATGAACACCGCCTGGAATAATTATACAAAATAATAGCCAAGCAGATATCATTTTCAGTGATTGATCAGGGCTACCTTTCCCAAAATAATTGATTATGAAAAAAACCAAGAACCAAAAAAAAATGTATCCCAGCTTAACCAATAATAACCTAAGAAAAGTGATACCATCCGTTTTAAAAACCTCAAGTAGAAATGAATATGGTAGCATCATGAGGATTATTAATAGGAACAACAGAATAAAATAAAATGAAAAACGAGCAGTCAACCATTGCGATTTACTAATATTGGTGACGTGAATAAGTTGGTCGAAGTTTAAATCTTTTTCTAACCCGCCAACATTAAATAGCATAATAATTATTAATATCGGAGTTAAATAAATAAAAACAAAGCTAAAGTCTAGGGTCCCAACAGCGAGACGCTCAGGGTTCGCAATCTCTTCTGCCATATCACTATCAAAGATAGTACTCCAATTTGAAATTCGTTTAGTGTAGCCATACTGTTCTGCCTGACCAATACTAAATGGCATCAATTTGGATGGGTATTTAAAAACATAAGATGGAACATTCCAAATTGCCCAATAAGGGTCTGAAGGATCTCTTCTAGACCGAGCTTTTTCGGTTCCTTTTTCGATCTCTTCATATTGTAAAATCATTTTATTTACATAATCATCATTATTTTTTTTTATCGCTGTTATTTCCGATAAGTGTGTCCTGTATAAGCTGTATCCATTCTGACAGGCATAAAAACCAGCTGCTATAAATAAAACTAGAGAGACCATTTTAAAAGGAGACCTCAGAAAATGTCTGAGTTCAAAAACAGTTATTTCAAAAAACCTTTTCATTCTAAAATATTTTTATATTTCGAAAATTTTACGATTATTGTCATCAACACGACCCACCATAGTGTAAAGAAAATATCAATAGTGTAGTTTCCACTAACAGAACTTATTTTTGGAGGATCGTAATAAAAATTATCTATTGATTTAAAGAAAGTTTTATCCACCGTCCATTTCCAGTTCCCTGTTTTTGATCCACCATATGCATGCTCATCATTAAGTGCTTTAATTAAATATCTTCTATAGTCCTCTGCCTTCTTTAAAAAATCAAGATGGTGTATCATATCATTGCCACAGAATCCCATGCCAGTACTCTGTATTGATGCAAAGGGATTAATTATTCCGGAGAGTTGATATAAGCTTTTTTGTTTTTGAAGAATTCGGTATTTTTCTCCAAAATGCTTATCCCAGACACGATTCCCATACTCTTCATCTTCTTGCATAACTATTCCATCAAAGTTAATTGGAAGTTGACTTAGGCTGTCTACCTGGTATTTAACTAAATACCTGTTTTTTAATTCATCCCTTCTTTTATCAGATGGATTATGGCCATCAATACCCTTTGAACGATCCTCTCTCATCGCCGCTTTGAAAGTATTTCGATTTGGTAAAGAGTGAATATTCTCAACTGCATTACCCCATATTTTTGGAAGAAAAATTGTCCATATTATCCAAGTTGCTAATATTGCAGATAACGCAGAGGTATTACTTTTAAATCTAGCAGAAAAATAGGTTGCCATTGATACGATTACATAGTAGTAGGATCCATAAGAAATGAACAAAAGAATTATCCTATCAAGAATATCTTTATTCATTTCACCGAAAATAACCTGAGCAAATATTGTGACTAGCATTAAAAATAAACCATATGCCCAGACACTAATTGATTTTGCTAAAATTAATTTTGAATAGCTAAACCCTTGAAATAATATCAGCTTTAATCTTCCAGTCTCCTTTTCATTGGTAACCGAGCTATAGGTCAGAAAGATAAGTAGCAACGGGATGACATATTGCAATAATAAAGAAGATTTTAGTTTCCCAAATTTTGAAACTGTTAAGGATTGAGAAGCATCAGAATATAAAATTTCATTTTGAACATGACCCTCAAGCTTAAGAACGTTTCCGGTAATTAGGTTTATACCCTCATCAATGCTGCCTAACACATTTATAGGCTTGAAAGCGTAAAGACCATAGTGTGCCGCCTGATGGGGATTAATATTTTCTAGATTATCCCACTGCTGCCGTACATGTTTTTGAGCAATTTCTTGTTTTTCTCGGTGCTTGTCACTTTGGATAATACCCATCCACACCACAGCAGATAAACTAAAAACAAAGAATACAGTTGTATAGACAAATGTCTTATTTCGAAAGAAACTCTTCCATTCATTAAAAATTATATTTTTCATAAAAGTAGGCTCTTAATTTTGCATATAGTCAATATAAACTTTTTCTAGCTCTTTTGTGGTCACCTTTTCACTTTCCATTTCTTTTACTAGCTCACCATTTTTAATTATTCCTATCCGATGACAAGTTTCTCGAATTCGGAATATGTCATGGGAAGCCATTAAAACAGACGCACCATCATTTGATAACTTCTTGAGCAAGTTTGAGAGCTCATTACTTGCCAGAGGATCTAGACCACTAGCAGGCTCATCAAGAAGGTATACATTTGCCTCTTTTGCGATTGCGATGGCTATACCTACCTTCTGTCTCATACCTTTTGAATACTCTCCTGTTGGTTTATGGTGTGATGCAGAATCTAATCCGCTTTCATTCAGAAATTCCGCAAGTCTTGTACTGGTATAATCTTTCCCAGTAAGCTTACAAAAATAGTCTAAATTTTCAAGGCCAGATAGATACGGGTATAGGTTCACATTTTCAGGTATGTAGCCTGTGTGCTTACGAGCTTCACCCGGATCGGATGATGTATCGACCCCATTGATATAGGCGGTGCCAGAATCTGGTTCTAAAAAACCCAAAAGAATATTAATTGTTGTAGTTTTTCCTGCACCATTTGAACCAAGTAATCCATAAATTTCACCTTTAGCAACCTCAAGAGTGAGGTCGTTAATAGCCTTGAAATTTTTAAAAGTCTTGGCGATGCTTTGTACGTTAATAGTATTATTCATTTATCATTCATTTTTTGATGTTAAAGCAATGCAAAAAATGCATTAGTCCGAAAAAAACATATTTGAAATAATTTCAACATGCTTTTTAAACTATTTTAAATAGCGATTTAATTAAATTGGTTTAAACGTAAAAAATTTTGGCGGGGGACGGCTGATTGGTGTTAAGGTTAATGAGTAATCCTCAAAATTCAGGAAAAGGGATATATATGGGGAGGAGCGAAAATCAGAAGAAAATGTAAAGGAATGGTCTTCAGATGATCTATTATCTTTAATTAAACATTTTTCACATTGTTGCAAAAAAGATAAATGCTCATCATTGTCAAAATCTTTTTCATTTTTTCCTTTATGATCATGATGATGTAAACCCAAATGTAAAGTTGAAAAAAGAAATAGAACCGCGATTCCAGCTATAATTGTTTTTTTTGGCATGCTTCTGAAGCGAAAATATTATAATAAATTATAAAAAAATCAATCTCCAGTTTATTATTTTAGTATATACGAGGGCTATCTTTTTTCTTTGGATGGTGTGGCACATAAAGAAGCGAAGGAAATAGTTGCGTATAAACTAAAATTTGATGTCTGATCTGATGGTTATTATTAGATAATACTAACTTATATCAAGAATTTATCAATCAAATGTGTAATCTAAGCTGATTCCATAATTAAGTGGATCTCCGTAACTCATATACTCTCTTTGCGGGTATTCATGCTCCTTGTTTTGCTCGTTCCAAATAGGTTCTAGTCCGAAGTAAAAGCCACGCACAGCATAACGTTTATCTAAAATATTTCTACCCCAAATACTTAAGGAAACTGCTCCAATTTTGTACCCAATCTGCATATTAACCAGATCAAATGCGCTGGACATTTGATCATGACTATCTGAAAAATAGAATTCATCTTTTCCACTTACCTCGATACCACCGAAAAGTCCTTTTTGCTTAGCATAATCTAAGTTAAAGTTATAGGAGTAGCTTGGAGCATGAGCAGCCTCTCTGTCACCTAAAATTGTAGAGACACCAATCCCTGAGTTAAAAATAAACTTATTTACGTGAGTTCGCAATATCCCAAGCGCACCTGATATGGATAGTTCTGAATTAAATTTATAAGTTGCATCAATTTCAACTCCAGAGAGATATCCGTTGGTTGCGTTTGCAGTGTAGTACTTGAAGCTGTTTGGATCACCCTCTCTCTGCTGGGAAGATATAGACACTTGCTGTTCTGATCTATCTGCCTGGAAGAGAGTTATGTCAAAATTAGAATTTTCAGTGAACCTCCTTATTGTGATCTCACGGTTTACCATGGATTCAGGATTGTACTTTCGATTTATTGATGAGATCAAAGGATGTTGATTAATACCCCCTGCTTTATATCCTTTTGATATACTTCCAAATATTCTTGTTTTCTCGTTGATGAAAAACTGGATAGTGAGCCTTCCTCCTGAATGATCAGCAGAAAGAGACGGGATGGAGTCACTTTCCTCATCATAAAGTGGTAGGTAACCATAGGTATTCCAATCATAATAGCTTGCGTTGCCATAGTATGATATTTTACTTTTTTCTTGTCGAAGGTTCCCAATAACTTTTAATCTTTGGGAAATACTAAATTTGAATTGTCCATAAATTGCTAATCTGTCAAAATCAAAAGAACTAGAGGCTAACGAAGCGTCTCCACCATACAAGTAACCTATTGCATCGTCCTCCTCCTTCATAGAGTTTGAATAAATGCCTAATAAGAAACTTCCGAAATCTAGTCGTCCTTCAATAGTCTGACTGTCCCGTTTTCTGGCAGTGCTATCAAAAAAATCATACTCCCAACCAGTGATCTCTGGATTGAAAGAATAAGGCTCTTGCATCCAGTACTGATTATTCCCCCAATCACCATCATAAGAATGAATGAGATCATTGTTGGATTCGGAAAAAATAAATTCAGCATTCCAAATATCAGTTTTGTAGTTTGTTTTCAATGAAAAAGCAATAGTTTCTTGACTATCCATCCCTTGTCTGTCTGTAAAGGTCAAAAATTTTGTGTTATTATCCGGTGCCCACATATCATAATTATTGTTTAAAACAGCTCTAAGCAAAGTTAAAGTAGTACTGCTATTTTTATTCGGTGAAATGCGCAACTTCGATCGTATTAAGTGTTCTTTTCTAATGTTTGAATTATCTTTATTTAAAAATTTATTTTCACGAAAACCATTATCAGAGCCAAGTTCAAAACTTACTCGAGTATCTACGGTCTCACTTAGAGGAAAATTGACCATACCATTTATTCTTCTGAGATCATTTAGACCACTTACTATCCTCAAACTAGATTGAAAATTTTCTTTTGGATCGGTTGATTTTAAATTGATAAGACCCGCAATGGCATTGGTTCCATAAATTGCTGATTGAGGACCTTTAAAAACCTCTACCTGGTCAAGGTCAAAAATGAAGCCAGCCATACCTAAACCAGCTAAATCTATGTCATCCAATATGAAACCAACTGAAAAATTTGGAGGACCTTCCCCAAAATATTGACTTCTCTCACCGATTCCCCTTATTTGAAAATAGCGAGGGCGACTCGTGCCTCCAGCAAAGTTTAAGTTCGCAACTTTTCCCATGATATCTTGAAAATGATTGCCTCGATTATTTCTGATAATATTTTTATCGATAACTTTTACCGAGGAAGCTGTGTTTTTCAAATACTCTTTTTCAAGACCACCATTTACAACGATCTCCTCAACTTGAATAATTTTTTTTATTAGAATAACCTCCATATTATTTTTACTCTTAAGTGTCAATGTTGTGTATCCAACGTGAGAAAATGTTATCTCAGATCCCTCTATGGCATCAATAAAAAATGTTCCATTGATTGTTGAAGTTGTTCCGCTCTTATCGGTGTAAACATCTACATCTTTCACCGGTTTATTGGATTCACCATCAATAATTTTTCCTGATATTTGTGCAGCTATAATCGATAGAAAAACGTTAGATATTAGTATATACTTCATACTTATTCCTACGCTGGCATTACCCAGATCAGGTTCAAGGGTTTGTTCTCAGCAATTCCGCCTGTATTCGGAAAAGCACCCCGTATTAGTATATAAATATCATACTTTTTCCTAGTTTATCTCAACTAAATTTAATTTTTTCAACAAATATTTTCATTTCTAGATCGTACCACTAGCTGATGTCTATAGCCATTTTTGTTTTTTATCAATATAATGTTTTTTATAATTATAATCTTATTTTATAATTATTTTTAATATTTAAAAATTATTTTTATATTTTTATATAATAAATTTTCTTAATTCCTAAGTTTTAAATAAAGTAGCGAAATGTATGAGTAGCAATCATCTTATCTCAAATTATATTCAGCAGCCCAATATGTGGGACGAGATGTTTACGACTAGCGGTAAAGTGAGAAAAGTATACAACAATTTTGGCGATTTTTTAGATAAAGTACATCTAACTGAAATCAATCAACTTCAAGAGTTTTCCAACCAATTATTTATGAACCAAGGAGTTACATTCACAGTGTATGATGACGACAAAGGTGTCGAAAGAATTTTTCCTTTTGATATTATCCCTAGAATCATACATGAGCAAGAGTGGAGAAAAATTGAATCAGGCTTAATTCAAAGAATAAAAGCCCTGAATCTATTTTTAAAAGATGTTTATAATGACCAATATATATTAAAAGATCAAATTATTCCTGTAGATCTAATTGCCTCAAACTCAAACTTCATCCGTGAAATGAGAAATCTGCACGTGCCCGGTGACATATACACTCATGTTGCCGGCGTTGACCTAATAAGAAATAATGATGGAGAGTTCTATGTTTTGGAAGACAATCTGCGCACACCATCTGGTGTAAGCTATATGTTGGAAAATCGAGAAATAACACGACGGCTATATCCAAACATGCTTCCCAAACAAAAGGTTCTACCAATAGGAGATTACCCCTCCCTTCTTCACTCTAAACTGGAAACACTATCCAATAAGGATAACCCAACAATAGTCCTCCTTACCCCAGGGTTATATAATTCAGCATATTATGAGCACACCTCTTTAGCTAGACAAATGGGTGTTGAATTAGTTGAAGGAAGTGACTTAATAATGGACAATCACTATGTCTACATGAAAACAGCTGGGGGCCTTAAAAAGGTGGACATTATTTACAGAAGGGTCGATGATGATTATCTTGATCCTTTAAATTTTAGGTCAGACAGTGTTCTAGGACTAGCTGGTATTATGGATTCTTACAGGCAAGGAAATATATCAATTGTTAATGCTCCAGGAACGGGTGTGGCTGACGATAAAGCGATATATATTTATGTACCTGAAATGATTTCTTATTATCTAAATGAGGAGCCAATACTGAAAAATATAAAAACATATCAATGTTCTATTTCAGAGCATAAAGAATATGTAATAAAAAATATAGATAAACTTGTGGTAAAGAGGACAGATGGGAGCGGTGGTTACGGCATGCTTGTTGGAACTGCAGCCTCCGAAAAAGAAATTAAGAAATTCATTGCTCGAATTAAAAAATATCCAGATAAATATATAGCTCAACCCACCATGAATTTATCTACTACACCTTGTGTTATAGATGACGAGCTCACACCACGTTGCGTGGATCTGAGGCCTTTTGCAGTTTACGGACGTGATGGAATCACCGTATCACCTGGGGGCTTATCTCGTGTTGCACTAAAAAAAGGATCTCTTGTTGTAAATAGCTCCCAAGGAGGTGGGAGTAAAGACACTTGGATAATTAAATCATGTTAAGTCGAGTTGCCAACAACCTATTTTGGATGGATCGCTATATGGAAAGAAGCTACGGGTTGCTGAACCTTATCAAGACAAACTATAACTCAACACTTGATTCAGGTGATTATTCTTCGTGGGATGAAGTATTGAAAATCTACACTGGCATAGACAAAGGTCGTGATCATCTAGAATACGAAGATTCAATTTCTACAATCGATTTTATGCTTTTTGATAAAACTAATTCAAATACAATGATTAATATGATCATTGGTGCAAGGCAAAATGCACGAAGTGTTCAAGAACATATCTCTAGAGAGCTCTGGCTGTGTATAAATAAATTCTACCTTTTCACAACAGATCCAAAACTTCATCAAAAATACAAAAAACGTGATTTAATAAATTTTATAAATGAACTGATCCAGTATAACCACATATACTTTAGCCTTACTGACATCTCCCAGGAAAGGGGCGACGCATACTTCTTTATGAATCTTGGAAAATATTTTGAAAGAGTTGTTCAGACAATTGACCTTTTAAACATTCGGATACCTAAAAATAAGGATACAGATACTAATCTAATCGACAGTTATTTCTGGAAAAACCTCTTGATATCGATCGGTGGTTACCAACTATATACAAAAACTTACAAGTCAATTTTTAATGTTGATAATATTATGGAAATGGTAGCCACAAACGAACATTATCCTCGTTCTATAAGATATACAATCAATAAACTGTATTGGCAGATAGTAAGTCTTAATAAAATATTCCACCTAGATGATGACAATCAGTTGATTTTTACAATTGGAAAACTGAATAATACATTAAAATATTCAAATATTGATACTCTCAAAAAGGGTGGATTCGATAAGTTGCTCGAGAGGATTAAATCTGATTTAAATATTATTTATAGTTCAATTAACTATCACTACTTTAATCAGACTATTTAAGGATAATGAAAAGATTTTTTCTATATCACAGTACTATTTATAGCTATTCTAACCCAATTTCTGAAAGCTCAAACAAAATCCTGTTATATCCTTATAATGATCTAAATCAACAGGTAGTTAATCATAAAATTACTGTCTCTGGCAACCCATCTATTTACAATTTCATTGATGAATACAACAATCGTGTTGGTTTCTTTACCTATCCTTCTCCCCACAAGTCTTTAGTTATTAGTTCAGAAGCAGAAATAATTAAAAAAAAAATTAATGATAAGTTTGATAAAATTTCTCCAAAAGGTCAGTGGAATTATTACGAGGAAATAAAAAATACTATAGAGTACTTTCCTTTTTTAAGAAAAGGTGGGTTATCTGACAATACAGAAGTTCGTTCTCTCATAAAGTCAATAAAAACTAAAAAAAC
>MDTE01064527.1_pt1 | contig 21119 bp, 15 predicted proteins | sample 811231 | NCBI WGS metagenome assembly MDTE01 (sample SAMN05326651, study PRJNA326480) | marine metagenome | isolation source: seawater | place: Indian Ocean: Red Sea | collected 2010
CGCCGTTGGAGAAAGTTTGTACGCAGCTTTAGCGTTGAAGTCGAGGGTTTCGGCTACCTCAGGTAAAAGCCGATAGCGACCGAGTATCTTGCATTCGATCTGATACGGAATACGCCGATTCATAAACTGCAAGATCACGTTGCGGTTGGCTAGGTTTTGGTCTTTGGCTATTTTGAGATTGTCCGGGGTCGTAAGATAAAGGGCACCGTTTTCGGAATAGAGTTTCTTGTCCCGTCGCAGAAAGAAGGCTTTGCCTATTTCTTCAACTTCGCCGCGGTCGTCGTCTAATAGTCCGATCAGAGCGGAAGGCGGACTCAACTCAACCAGTTTCTGTATTTCGAGGCGTGGATTGAAGGAGGATGTATTCTTTTTCCGGCCTTTTAAGAAATCAAACATAGCCCTATTCCCGAATAGATAATTTATACCTTATATATACAAAAAAACGACTAAATGCAAGTATAAAAGCATCTCCACCCAATTTATCTAAATAGCGCATGTAGATTATCTAAATAAAGAGTTGAACAGGGTAGAGGGAGAGTCATAGAAGCTGACAGGCTGGCAGAGGAGCTTGTCAATTTAGTGCTGATTGTGGTAATAATGGACTCGGCACGAATATTGCGGGTAAGTAGTAGTTGCTTTTACCCGGAGTGCTATGGGGACTTGAGAATGACAAAAATAATCAAAGAAGATATACCAGCAGAACTTCCGGTTCTACCCTTGAGAAATATGGTGATTTTCCCCGGAGTGCCCACTCAATTTTTAGTGGGACGAGAGGGATCACTGGAACTTATTCGTACGGCGTTGGAGAATGGACGCTTAATTGCCGTAACGACCCAGCGCAATACAGAGGTGGAAGAACCGGAGCCCCAAGATCTATACTCTGTTGGTGTCGTTGGACTAATTCACCGTGCTATTAATCTTCCCGATGGAAATATGCAAGTAATCATTCGCGGAATAGGTCGGGTGGAGTTGACCGATTTTACGCAACATAAACCCTATCTGGTAGCTCGAGTGGAGATTTTGGAAGAGAAGATGCAAGGGAAAGCTGAGGAACTCGCCTTGGCACAAAATCTATCTCAGTTATTTCAGAAAATGATTGCTATTGCTCCTTCATTGGCTAATGAACTGCAGGTGCCGGTGATAAATCTCGAGAAGCAACCCGTTGAGTTGTCTAATTTTATTGGTTCGGGACTCGACATAGATCTTGAGCAGAAACAGAGCTTGTTGGCAGAAAGCGATATCAATAAGCGTTTGCAGGCTTTGACGGTATTGCTCAATAGCGAGTTGTCTATCTTGGAAATGGGCAATCAGATTCAGAACCAGGTCCAAGAAGAAATAGGGGAAGTCCAGCGCGAACATTTTTTGCGTGAGCAGATGAAAGTTATACAAAAAGAGCTTGGGGATGAGGGAGTCGGAGAACTAGAGGAACTTCGGCAGCGGTTGGCTAAGATTAAATTGCCTTTAGAAGTTCGTGAAATCGCGGAACGTGAATTGGGTAGGTTGGCGCAAATGCCCAATAATGCGGCTGAATATACCGTGGCGCGCACTTATTTAGATTGGATATTTGAATTGCCTTGGCAGAGCAAATCTCCCGATCGTATAGATATTAAGCGGTCTCGCAGGATTTTGGATGCAGATCACAAGGGACTCGACAAAATCAAAGAGCGTTTGCTCGAATACCTATCGGTGCGCAAGTTAAAAAAAGATACCAAGGGCCCTATTTTTTGTTTTGTCGGACCACCCGGGGTAGGGAAGACCTCGTTGGGCAAGTCTATCGCCCGGGCCTTGGGGCGCAAATTCGTGCGGATTTCGCTAGGAGGGGTCCACGATGAGTCAGAAATACGTGGTCATCGCCGAACCTATATAGGTGCTCTTCCCGGGCGGATTATTCAAGGCTTGCGCAAGGCGGGGGCCAACAATCCGGTCTTCATGCTTGATGAGATCGACAAACTGGGAGCGGATTTTCGCGGCGATCCATCTGCGGCGCTGCTGGAGGTTTTGGATCCCGAACAGAACGATACGTTTGTCGACCACTATCTCGACGCGCCCTTTGATCTATCAAAGATCATGTTCATCGCTACCGCCAACCAAATTGATACTATTCCACCCGCGTTGTACGATCGGCTGGAAGTTATACAACTTTCCGGTTATACCGAGGATGAAAAAGTTGAGATCGCCAAGAGTCATTTATTGCCTCGTCAACTCGCCGAGCACGGCTTGAAACGTCGCAGAGTAAGTATGGATGAGGATGCTGTTCGAGCACTGATTCGAGGGTATACTCAAGAGCCTGGATTGCGCGGTCTAGACCGTGAATTAGGTCGGATTTGTCGCAAGATTGCCCGGCGCGTGGTCAGTGGAGAAAAGGGGCCTTTCCCGGTCGGGAATGAAACATTGGAAAAATACTTGGGCCATGCCAGAGTGAAGTTTTCAAGTCGAGAGGAAGTGACAAGTCCTGGTTTGGTTGCCGGTCTTGCCTGGACGCCAAGTGGTGGTGAGGTAATGTATGTCGAAGCGACCAAAATGCAGGGGGATGGTGGATTGACGTTGACTGGGCAATTGGGTGAGGTCATGCGGGAGTCGGCTCAAATCGCACTGTCGTACTTGCGATCTCGTGCCCGAGAATGGAATCTCTCCTCCGATTTTTTTGCGGAGCACGAAATACATATTCACCTACCTGCAGGGGCGATACCTAAGGATGGGCCTTCGGCTGGAGTTGCGGTTGCTACGACGCTTTTGTCGCTGTTTTCAGATCGGGTTGTGCCAGAGGAAATTGCCATGACTGGAGAGATTACATTGCGTGGTCGCGTATTGGCCGTAGGAGGCATTAAAGAGAAAGTACTTGCTGCTCATCGCGCTGGTATTAAGGAGGTGATATTACCTCGTCGCAACGAAGTTGACTTGGATGAGTTGCCCCGGGCTATACGACGTACTATGCGCTTTGTCTTGGTCGATGATCTAGCCGAAGTCTTCGCAGCCTCATTTACAGAGCGGGAAGTGCTTCGGGCTGCTTAGGAAAGTCTAAATTGAGAAAGTTACCCATCCTGTGAGCGAGAAGCGAAATACTCTGCCGCGGATTCTGGTTGTGCTGCCGGAGTCTCCGCAAACTAAGGAACTGTTGTTCTACCTAGAACAACAGGAGTTTGAGGTCCTCTGGGCGCATGAGGCTCAAAGTGCGTACGATATTCTCGACACCGAGGCGATTGACGCGCTGATTTGCACTTTGCGCGAGAAGCGAATAGACGGATTGAGAGTCCAGCAATTAGCGCAAACGCGGAACCCGGCGATTTGTGCAATTGGTATCGCTGGACCCGAGGATATCGAACTAGGGGTCGAAGCAATGCGTCAAGGGGCCTATGACTTTCAACTGCAACCTTTGAATTTGGCCAAGATAAGCGCGGTCTTGGCCAAAGGGCTCCGTTATCAGCAATTAGTGGGGGAGGTTTCGGATTTGCAGCGTCGTCTGGACGAACGCTACCGGTTTGGTGGTATTGCCAGACGCTCCTCGCCCTGGCAGCGGATCTATCGCCAGATCGAACAAGTAGCCCAGTCGCGAACTAGCGTCCTGATCTCGGGCGAGACGGGTACCGGTAAAGGGGAAATGGCGAAGGCGATTCATCAGCAGAGCAGGCGGCGGGAAAACGCCTTTGTCGAGATCAATTGTGGGGCCTTACCTGAGAGTTTGGTAGAAAACGAGTTGTTCGGCCATGAAAAAGGGGCTTACACCGGAGCTTCGGCAGCGCGCAAGGGGCGTTTTGAACTGGCTGATCAGGGTACTTTGTTTCTCGACGAGGTGGGAGATATATCCCTGCCGATGCAAGTGAAGTTGCTACGAGTGATTCAAGACGGTCGTTTCGAACGGGTTGGAGGATCACAAACCCATCGGGCCGATGTGCGCCTGATCGCAGCGACGCACCGCGATCTTGAAGCGATGGTTCGTGAAGGAACCTTCAGAGCGGATCTTTTTTACCGGCTCAATGTGATTAAAATCGAGGTGCCGTCGTTGCGCGAGTGTCGGGAGGATATACCGATTCTAGTCGATGAATTTGTTCGCCAATTCGCTGCCGATAACGATAGGCGAATAGAGCGGATCCAACCCCGTGCCCTGGATATATTGCGCGACTATGATTGGCCGGGCAATGTGCGCGAATTGAAAAATTGCATCGAAGGGATGGTTGTTATGTGCTCCGGTGAAGGGTCGCTAGAAGTTGGGGATATACCGCGTTATATCAACCATCAGGAGCGCGTACTGCCCGATCTGGACTTTCGCGTTGGTATGAGCATTGAGGAGATGGAGCGGTTGGCGATTGTCGAGACGTTGAAGGCAGTCGACTACGATCGCCGAAGAGCGGCAGAAATTTTGCAAATCGGTCTGAGTACACTCTACCGCAAGGAAAAGGAATACGCGCTCCGCCCGACTTAATTTCGCTTGTTGTAATAGTCTTTAATCAAGGCGTTAAGCGTCTCCTGTGGAGCATTCACTACGTCCGGACTGACGTGGAACTCACTCAAACCTGCCAGTTTCAGTCCATGCCCGTAATCGCGGAAAATATCCTCGCAAAATTCACAGGGGGTGATCTCTCGTTTGTTCGCCAGCGCTTCTATTTTTGCAGATGCTTCTGGACTGAGCACTAGCGCGATTTGGTGCTCGCGCTGGAAAGCGTCGAGAAAATTGCGCAGCGAGGTATCTTGGAGCAGATGTGAGAGTTCGGTGTTGGGATTGAGCACTGTTTCGGCATTTACTTCGAAACGGTCAATTTCAATGGAAGGGAGTCTCTTTTCGTAATTGAGAAGTACTTTTTCGATGGCACTGACTAGGCCTCGCGCACCGATATTCTCTTGATAAGCGCGTTCAGCGAGGAGGGCCAAGGCCTCGTCGGCGAATTCGACTTCGATTCCATAGGCGCGGAAATCACGCTTTTTGGATAGGATGACGTCGCTTTTGGGATTGCGTAGTATTTCGAGGAGATCTACCGCTTCAAGGCCGTGCAGCACGGCAATAATCGGTAGGCGACCGACAAATTCAGACTCGAACCCGTACTGGATCAAGTCCTCGGCCCGGACCTGAGGCATGAGTTCTTCTGTCGCGAGAAGGTCGGAGTCGGCTACTTCACCTGCATTGGATCGGAAACCGATAGAGCCTTTGTTGAGCCTGCGGCCGATGATCTCGTTGAGGCCGGAAAAGGCACCGCTGACGATAAAGAGTATATCGCGTGTGTTGATCTTTTGCCGTTCTAACTTGCCTGTCTGCTGCATTTGAATGACGGATTCCATCTGCGAGGCGATATCGTGTGGAGCCTTGAGGTCGACATCGGTTTCCTCCATCAATTTGAGCAGGTTGCGCTGGACACCAGATCGCGAAACGTCGGGCCCATGTACTCCTTGGGAGGAAGCGATCTTGTCGATTTCGTCAATATAGATGATACCGTGGGACGCTTTTTCTATGTCGCCGTTGGCATCGCGGACGAGTTCGCGGACTAAATCCTCTACATCCCCGCCGACATAGCCGGTTTCGCTGAATTTGGTAGCATCGCCTTTGACAAAGGGAACGCCAATTTTGCGGGCGATGAGACGGATCAAATAGGTCTTGCCAACGCCAGTGGGGCCGATCATCAAGACATTGTTCTTGATATTGCCAATGACCCCTTCCTCCTCTTCGCGAGGTAGATTCAGTCGATTGAAATGGGTGCAGATCTTGGTGGCGAGAATGGCTTTGGCTTCTCGCTGTTTTATGACGTATTGGTCGAGATAAGCCTCTAACTCTTCCGGCTTAAGGTCGAAGTGCAATTCTTCAGTTGTCTCATCTGTGGCATCTCCCCCCTGAGTCGAGGACGCTTCGGGCTGGGCGGTTGTTGAATCTTTGTCTTCGAGTTGCTGGGCGAGGAGTTCCCGCAGTTTCTCGGGATCAAGCCCCATCTTTTCGGCACGCGGTTTCATTTGTTTACCTAAGGTATTGGATAATTCAGCGGATAGAGAAATATACTTGTACGGTGGGACTCAGACAAGCCGGCTTGACACTCCGAACTAGGAGGTCTAAATTCCGCTCATCTATGATGAGTTGTCCACATAGAACAGGTGGCCTGATGCAGCGCCGTATTATTTCGTCTCTTTTTATTGCCCTGTGGATCCTAGTGGCTCCCAGTGAGCTAGAGGGCCAGCCGCGTACGTGGATTTACTCGGCCGAAGCCGAAAATATCTTCGCAAAAGGGCTTGAAGCCTACCGCGAGGGCCGGTTTGATATGTCGGTGGCTCGTTTGCAACGTCTGCTGGAGTTTCCTCAGAATCAGCGATCCAGTGCAGGCCAACTCTTGTTGGGGAAATCGTATTTTCGCCTGAGCCGCTTTGCCGAATCGCTCGATGCGGCGCGGGGATTGGAACGCAAATTTGCCGATAGTCGCTATCTGCCCGATGCGCGGCTTCTGGCCGGTGATTCTTATTTTAAGCTTAAGCGCTATTACGAATCTGCGAGCCAGTATGGTCGTCTCTTGGCGACAGCGGCTCGTTTGGACATTCAGGCACAAGCCGCAGAGCGCTTAGCGGCAATCGTAAAGAACAGATATCTGAATGCCCAGGGGCTTGAAAATTTAGCCCTGTCTATTGGGGCTAAGCGATTGCGTGAGGCCCTGTTTTTTGGCCAGGCCCGGTGGTATGGTCGTTTAGGTTGGACCGTTGAGGCGGACCGGGCGATGCAGACCTACCGCGATAGCATATCCGGTGGAATTTTTGCCCAACTGGCGGACCCGAGTCGCGAGTTGTCAAGCGGTGAATCAGCAGATTTAAGTGGGGGACCTGTAACTCGACCACCTGAAAACTCTGTCTATGAACCTGACCTGGTAGCAGAGTCGCGAACCGATTTGCCCCGATTGGGCTTGCTCTTGCCAATGACCGGACCCTATCGTCCCATTGGCGAAGAACTCCTTGCAGGGGTGCAGTTGGCGAATTGGGAAGCAGATGGCATCTTCGAACTGATCGTCGCTGATACAGGGGTCGATTATGGGGATTTACCCATCGGAGAACATCGTGGTGGCGATGTCAGTGAAAGCCCGAGCAGCGGTCTTTTACGAGTCGTGCATGGCACCAGGGAATTGATCGAGGAAGGGGTGGTGGCCATCGTCGGACCGGTGTTCAGCACTTCGAGTATCGCGGCGGCTGTTGTGGCCGAGCATGCCGGAGTACCTCTCCTGGTGCCCCTGTCTCAACAGAGCGGTCTAGATTCGCTTGGCCGCCATATATTTCAGTTGAGATCTATCCCCGAAACCCAGGGACGGATTCTAGGTGAATATGCGACTCTGGCATTGGGTTTTGAACATGTAGCGATGATTTCGCCACTCAGCGATTACGGTTGGGGATTTGAGCGTGAATTCTCCCATGTAGTTGAATCTAATGGAGGGGAGATTGTTTATAGCGACTGGTACGTTCCGAATCAGACCAAGGATTTCAGACGCGTTTTTGAGGAGATTCGCGCGGTTGGCTTTGAACTGATGCCACCTCCTGAAGATTCACTGGGGGTTGGGGAGATCCTGGGTTGGACGTCGCCAGACTCACTACTGGTTGAAGAGGAACCCTCTTTCCTGACCGAATTGTTGCGTGGTTTGGAAGAAGAACTAATCCCTGAAATCGAGGAATCCGAGGAGGTCCCCCCTGATTCCTCTGAGATTTTTATCAATACGATAGAAGCGATCGTGGTTGTGGTCGAGAGTTTTGAAGATGCCAGGACTATTGCACCGCAAGTACATTTCCATCGTCTGGAAACTCAGGTTCTAGGAAATGACATCTGGCATGATTCCGAAGCGATTCGACAAATGCGTCCAGGGGAGCGCAAGGATCTTGATGGGGCCATTTTCGTTTCGGCACGGGCGGAAGGAGCGGGGGTGGCACGAGAGTTCATAGATGCTTTCCGCAAGCGCTTCCACAATGAACCAGAGTATGCGGCTTCTGGCTACGATGGGGCTCGTTTACTCATCGAAGGATGGAAACAGGGGCATCATCAATCGTCGGAGTTGACCGCTTGGTTAGCTGGAGTTGGCTTCTACGAGGGGGCATCGGGCATCATATCGCTCTCCCCGGGGTCTGGCCCCAAAGCTGAATTGAGTCTGTTTAAAATTGATCGGGGAAAGATTCGGTCTCTGGGCGATGGAGACCTTCCAGCAATGAAGCCGATTGAGATCGATTCCTCTCTGCCCGGGTTGGATTTGCCCGAGGACAACCTGCCGTTAGAGGAATGAGAGTAAATAGCTGGTCATAGGGCTAAGTATTGCGTTAAGATTGGCCCAATTTTATATTATGTGTTTTATATTTCAACCGAGTCGCGAGTTATGCCCACATACGAATACGAATGCCAGAAGTGTGGCTACCGCTTTGAAGAATTCCAAAGTATTACGGCTGAGCCGCGCAAGACCTGTCCCAAGGCGGAATGTCCTCAGGGAGGGGCCAAGGGGCGGGTCAAGCGTCTCATTGGCACTGGTGGCGGTCTGCTCTTTAAGGGGTCGGGTTTTTATATCACCGATTATCGCAGTGAGGGATATCAAAAGGCAGCCAAGGCGGACAAAGATAGCGGTAGCAAAGACAGTGGCAGTAAAGACAGCGGAAGTAAAGACAGCGGTAAATCGGACTCGGGAAGTGGCGCTGCCAATTCGGGAAGCAAAAAATAGTCTGTCACTAAAACGGATTTAGGAACTTTTACGAGCTCTTGCTCGTCTAAATGCGATGTTGTCAAGAATATCATTAATTTTTTTGCTCACTGGGTTTTTGTACAGTGGTTGTGGTCAGCAGAGTTCTGAACAACTCTTTGCCACGGGTGAAATGGCGGCGGCCGATCCCGCTAAATTGGATCAGGCTATTGAGTATTTCACCACCTTTATAGAGCGCTTTGGCCAAGACCCTAAAGCCCCGGAAGCATTGAAGAAATTAGCGGGACTAGTTCAGCAACAGGGCCAGATGCAGAAGGCCGTGGATTATTACAATCGTATATTGGCGGAATATCCAGATAGCGGTTTCGGCGATGAAGCCCAGTTTATGATTGCTTTCATATACGAAGAGTACATTGGTGATGTTGCACAAGCTCGACTGGCGTACCAGCGCGTTATTGATCGGTATCCTGATTCAGAACTTGCTGCCAGTGCTCGGCATCTATTGCCTAATATTGGACGAAACCCCGAGGAATGGGTTCAATTTCAAGACAAAGTCGCTGCTCCTTGAAGATGATTCGATCTAAAAAAAACTAGGCTCTATAACCTTAGAGTCTTAGCTTCCTAAAACTAAAGCGTTACTTAGAAGTTTGTTAATTTTAACGGCCGAGAGAAGAATTGTCGTGAATAGACTCGGCGAGTTTTTTTGTGGGTTAGAAAATGACGCAAACAACAATAGATATTCACGCCATTAGTGAACGGGTTCAAGAAGAAAGTGTGGTGGTAAACCGCATCTTTCAGGAGATGGATCGGGTGATTGTCGGCCAGCGCTACATGGTGGAGCGACTCTTGATCGGTCTGGTCTGTAACGGGCATATCCTCCTCGAAGGAGTACCGGGACTGGCCAAGACCCTGACGGTATCGACGTTGTCACGAGTAGTTGCAGCCAGCTTTAAAAGGATTCAATTTACTCCGGACCTCTTGCCGGCGGATCTGACAGGTACTACAATCTACAATCAGCACCAGGGAGTTTTTATTCCCAAGAAGGGACCTGTCTTCGCCAACCTGATTCTGGCCGACGAGATAAACCGAGCCCCGGCTAAAGTTCAGAGTGCGCTGCTGGAGTGCATGCAGGAACGCCAGGTGACGATCGGCGAGGAGACGTACCCTTTAGAAGACCCTTTCCTGGTCATGGCTACTCAGAACCCGATTGAGCAGGAAGGAACATACGCTCTACCCGAAGCTCAAGTTGATCGCTTTATGCTGAAGGTGAAGGTGGGTTATCCTTCTCGTGACGAGGAGCGGTTGATTCTAGACCGTATGGCTGTCGTTAGCGATGCCGAGGTGATGCCGATTGTGGACACGGACGAGATTCGGCGGTTGCGCGATGTGGTGGAGTTGGTCTATGTCGACGACAAGATTAAGGATTATATCGTCGATATCGTCCAAGCTACTCGTTCCCCAGCCAGCTATGGCCTAGCCGATATCGAGCCATTGATAGAGAATGGAGCTTCGCCGCGTGCTACGATTTTCTTGGTGCGGGCGGCACGCGCTCATGCTTTTATCCAGTGTCGAGGTTATGTGACTCCCGAAGACATCAAGGCAGTGGGTGCCGATGTGCTCAGACACCGGATCATCGCGTCTTACGAAGCCGAAGCCGAAGAGATCGATAGCGAGCAGATCGTTCAGCAACTTTTTGATCATATAGAAGTGCCCTAAGAGCAAATATAAAAGTGATTCCTAAAGAGATCCTCGATAAAGTACGGCTGATCGAAATCCAGACTCGTAGTATGGTGAACAATCTCTTTGCGGGCGAATATCACTCAGTTTTTAAAGGACGGGGCATGGAATTTGCCGAGGCACGTGAGTACCAACAGGGTGATGACGTGCGGCATATCGATTGGAACGTGACGGCCAGAGTAGGTGATCCATTTATCAAACTTTTTGATGAAGAACGAGAGCTTACGGTGATGTTGGTCGTCGACGCCAGTGCCTCAGGGGCTTTTGGATCGATGAAGCAGATGAAGGGGGAAATCGGGGTTGAGGTTTCGGCACTTTTGGCTTTTAGTGCTATAGAGAATAACGATAGGGTGGGACTCTTGATCTTCACCGATGATGTCGAGGTCTTCGTGCCACCGAAGAAGGGTCGTAAGCACGTACTTCGCGTTATTCGCGAATTGCTCTATTTTCAGCCACGGGGGCGGGAAACTTCGATCGGTGGGGCGTTGGAATACCTTGGTCGGGTGTTGCACCGCAGGAGTGTGGTCTTTGTCGTTTCCGATTTTCTCGATCGAGGCTATGAGACTGTATTACGTCATCTGGGTCGGCGTCATGATCTGATTGCGGTTTCAGTCAGCGATCCACGAGAGTGGAAGCTGCCCGATGTCGGTTTTATCAATCTTGAGGACGCAGAAACTGGTGAACAGATACTGGTTGATAGTGGGCACCAGGCTCTTAGGGATTTTTTTGCTAGTGAGCAGCGAGCGGCGGCCGAGCAGCGCAGCGCTCTCTTTCGCAAGATCGGTATCGATGAAATAGCCATTGATGTATCGCGACCATATGTTGATCCACTCATCCACTTTTTCCGTGCGCGGATGCAGCGACACTGAAGCCGTGGCAAAATACTGCGCAATTTGAAGGAGGGATTTCGGTGATTGAAGTAAGAGAATTGTCCAAGCATTACGGTGATGTCGTGGCGGTGGAAAATATATCCTTTCGCGCCGAGCAGGGGGTCATCCTCGGTTTTCTCGGACCAAATGGTGCGGGTAAAACTACGACGATGAGGATGCTCACCTGTTATCTGCCCCCATCGCAAGGTGAGGCCAAAGTCGCCGGTTTTGACGTGTTCGAAGAGTCTAGGGAGGTTCGCAAGCGAATCGGCTACTTGCCCGAACAGCCACCTGTCTACCACGATATGACGGTAAAAGCCTATCTGCGCTTTGTGGCTAAAATAAAGGGAGTAAGTAGCTCTGCACTTAATGGCCGGCTTGACGAGACGATGGAGAAGACGGGGATTGCCCACCATCAGCATACGGTGATAGGGCATCTTTCGAAGGGGTATCGCCAGCGCGTCGGTTTGGCACAGGCACTGATCCACGAACCTGAGGTGCTGATCCTCGATGAGCCTACGGTTGGTCTCGATCCCAGACAGATTATTGAGATCCGTGAGATGATTAAGGGGCTTGGAGGTGATCATACGGTTATCCTCAGTACCCATATCTTGTCCGAAGTCAGTATGACCTGCGGCCAACTGGTTATCATCAATAATGGTCGGATCGCTGGTGAGGGGACGCCTGAAAGTTTAATGGCCCAACTCAAAGAAGGGGAAGTGCTGCGAGCCCATATCGATGGACCAGGTCAAGAGGTTCAGAATATGCTACGCCAACTCGAAGGCGTTCTCGATGTGGCGCAGGAGCCCGGAAGCGATGAGGGGGTCTACCTAGTAACTAGCTCTCCGGGTCAGGATGTGCGTGATATATTGACCCGGCAGGTGGTTGATAGCGGATTCAGCCTACGAGAGTTACGGACATTGGATATAACCCTTGAAGATATATTCCTGAGCTTGACTAGTGAGGAGGTGGCAGTCTAAGATGCGTAATTTTGCGGCGATTTATTTAAAGGAAATGCGATCTTATTTCGTCTCGCCGGTCGCTTATGTTATTGCCGGCGTCTTCCTTTTTCTCTCCGGCTATCTCTTTCGCAATATCCTGATGCAATTCAATCTCTGGTGTTTGCAGTTTAGCCAGCAAGCACAGCAAATGGGGGGTATGGGAGGGATGCCAGCGCTCAATCTCAATGAGATGGTGGTTACTCAGTTTTTCGCGGTTATGGACTTTATCTGGTTGCTGGTCATTCCAATGCTGACAATGCGGCTTTTTGCCGAGGAGAAGAAATCGGGCACGATCGAACTACTGATGACCTCGCCTATTCACACCGTCGAGGTGATGCTGGGTAAGTTCTTTGCTTGTTTTTCGCTCTATAGCATTATCGTCAGTCTGACTCTGGTTTATTTTCTGATTCTAGAAGCCTATGGATCGCCAGATTGGGGTCCGATTTTTTCCGGCTATCTGGGCTATTTGTTTCTCGGTGCTACTTTCATCTCAGTGGGAATCCTAGCTTCGGCATTGACCGAGAACCAAATTGTCGCAGTGTTACTGACTTTCGGTATGTTGCTGCTCTTCTGGCTCATCGACTGGTCGGCTAGCTTTGCTGGTCCAACCGCTGCCAAAATCTTGCAGTATCTCTCCTTTATCGAGCATCTCGAGGATTTCCAGCGCGGAGTAATCGATACTAAAGATGTGATCTTCTACTTGAGTTTCACCTGCTTCTGCCTCTTTTTGACCACGCGAGCGGTCGAATCGCGGAGATGGAGGCGCTGAGGATGAAGGCATATACCACACCGCTGGGACTCATTGGCGCAGTACTGATCGCAGCAGGCGGTCTGGCCTACCTCCTCAATCAGGAAAGCGGTTCGGCGGGGCTTGTCAATTTGGGAATCGGGATCGTGTTAGTGGTGGTGGCAGGTGTCCTCAACCCGGATCTATTTCGTCAGTACAGCCGTTGGCTCAATGCCTTCTGGGGCGGGATAATGATCTTCTGCATTGTGGTGATGGTCAATTTTCTCGGTAATCGCTACCCAGAACGCTTCGACCTGACCGAGGGAAAACTGCACAGTCTGGCTGACTTAACAGTGCAGACGCTAAAAAGTTTAGATCAGGATGTTCACGCTCTGGCTTTTATGGAAGGGGGCGAGCATCCAGATCTCGAACTGCTTCTGGCCGAACTCGATTCCTATAGCACTCGTTTCACTTACGAGTTCGTCGATCCCGACCGCGACCCTGGGCGCACTCAGGATTACGGTATTCGCCGTTATGATACGCTGGTTTTGGAGAGTGGTGACAAAGAGCAGAAAATCACCGAACTCAAAGAGCGCGAGGTGGTCAATGCGCTGCTAAAGTTGACCCGGGATAGGCAGGACAAGGTTTATCGGACCGTTGGTCACGGCGAACGGGGGGCCGGCAACGATCCCCAGGCTCTGGGACTTTTGGAAACTCGACTGGCCGAGATCGATTATTCGATAGAAGATTCGCTCTTTCTCGCCCGTACGGGCGCCGTGCCCGAGGATTGTGCGGTGCTGATCATTGCTGGTCCACGGACTCCTTTTTTCTCGGTAGAAGTCGAAGCGATTCGGGCCTACTTGGATTCGGGAGGAGCCGTGTTGGTCCTAGCCGATCCGCTCTATGAAAGTGGGTTGGAAGGATTATTGGGAGAATGGGGAATCTCGCTGGGTGATGATTTTGTAATCGACACTAGTGGTATAGGGTCGCTCTTTGGTCTGGATTTTACCACACCGGTATCCGTCTCCTATGGAGACCATCCGATTACTGGAAAACATCGCGGCATGATGACCTTTTTCCAGTTGGGCCGCTCGGTTCGCTTTGATGAAGGGTCTGGCCGGGAGGGGACTGACTTGGTGTTGACTTCCGAATCGGGCTGGGCCGAGACCGATCTGAGTGTGCTCGAGAGTCAGGGCGATCACACCGTTAAACTAGATGAAGGTATCGATCTACCCGGACCCGTAACCCTGGCAGTGGCCGTGCACGATGCCGGGACTGGGAGTCGGTTGGTGGTCTTCGGCGACTCGGATTTCGCGACCAACCAGTATTTTCAGACCCAGGGTAACGGCGATTTGGCACTCAATGCAGTGAGTTGGTTGGCTGAGGACGAAGGATTAATTTCGATTCGTCCCCGCGAGTCTGGTTACAACCCGATTGCTCTGACAGAAGGCGATAGCGAGTGGATCTTCTGGATAAGTGTTGTGCTCTACCCAGCGTTGATCGGACTGGTCGGACTTTTGGTCGTCTCCAGTATAGGTCGCTGGAATTTGACTGATTTGGCTGGAGCCGGGTTGGGTATCGTGATTTCTCTGGGGATTGCCGTATTGGGCAATTTCATTGGTGATCGCTACCATCTGCGCCAGGACCTGACCGCGGACAAACTCTTCACCCTTTCCGACGATACCCAGAGGCTTATTGAGCCTCTTAAAGAGGGTGGGCAGTACGTCAAGGTCAAAGCATTTATGAGCGAGATGGAGGGAATGCGCTTCCAGGATCTCATGCAAGAGTATGCCTATCTATCCGATAATTTTGAATACGAACTGGTCGATCCACAAAAGAATAGATTAGAAGTCGAGCAGTATAATATCCGCGAGCGGGGGACTTCGATCGTCGAAGTCAGGGCTGAGGGAGAGGTGCGTAGCCAGCGGATCACCGATCAAAGCGAAGAGTCTCTGAGCAACGCTATTTTAAAAGCGATCAAGGCCAGGGATCAAAAGGCCTATTTTACCAGTGGTCATGGTGAAGCTGAGTTGGATCAGGTAGATGGACAGGGCTATTCAATCTTAAAAGGACGGCTCAAGGAGTTGAATTTCGCCGTTGGAAATAGACTCTCGCTCCAGGATAATATTCCCGCTGATGCCACACTGGTTGTTGTTCTTGGTCCCCAGGAGCGGTTTGATGCCGAAGAAGCCGAAGTGCTACGTCAATATCTCGCTCGCGGAGGGAGCGTGTTGATGCTGTTGGATCCGGGTCAGGCGACTGGACTTGAAGCACTTTTAAACGAGTACTCGGTCGAATTGGGACAGGACTTCGTGGTTGATTTAAGCGGTTTAGGTCAACTTTTTGGTGCTGATGTATCGGTTCCAGTTGTTTTGAATTACGGGGATCATCCGATTGCGGAGCGACTTGCTACCGGAACCATGAGTTTCTTTCCCCTGGCCAGATCTGTTGAGCCAACCGAACATCGGCTCAAGAGTCCGGAGATTACGACGCTGATTCATACCCATCAGAGCAGTTGGGGAGAAGTCGATTTAGGACCGATAAAAGGTGAGGGTGGAGAAGTTGGATTCGATCCGGATCTAGATACCCGAGGACCGATTTCTCTTGGTATTGCAGTTTCGGCTGCCGCCGATACTAGTCTGGTAAGAGAAGGTAAATCTCGGTTAGTGGTTTTCGGCGATTCAGATTTTGCTTCTAATGAGTACTTTGCTCAGCAGGCCAATGGCGAACTCCTAGTATCGAGTGTCAACTGGTTGACCGAGGATGAGGACCGCCTTGAAATCGCCAGTAAAGAACCCGCTTTTAATCCGATCAATCTGATCGGTAATCAGGGCGAGGTCATCCTCTGGGTTTCGGTCTTCATTTTACCCTTTGCGGTGGCGCTATCGGGAATGGTGATGGTGCTCAAACGAGGCTACCAGACTCATGCCGACGGAATAATTTCCTGGCTGGTTTATACCTTCATGGCCAACGCTACCTTCTTTTATATAAGCAGTATCATAGATACCAGCGAGGGGGCGGTTTTTGCTGGTGAGACCAAACTGGTTATCGCGTTGGTCTCGGCGGTGATCGGCTATGGTTTTTACCGTCATGCAGCCTGGGCTTGGCTACCGGGGCTAATTTTCTCAGCGCTCTGTGCTGGAATGGTCGGATTGACGATTTTCTTCGGGGTAGGTATCGGCTTCTCGCTGATTCCACACGGAACGATCCAGTTAATCTATGCAGCGATATTCGTGGTTAATGTAGCGATATTGGTATGGATAAAAAGAGTTTTCGAAGAGGTGAGCTAGGATGACATTGAAGACCAACACCATTATAGGTCTGATCTTTCTAGGACTTCTGGCCTTTGTCTATTTTTACGAGATCAAAGGAGGCGAGGAACGTCGCAAAGAAGCAGAAAAATCCAAGCGATTAGTCGATTTCAAAGACGGCGAGGTCCAGCGCATCGAACTCGCACGCGGCGATTCGGCCCTGATCTTGACCAGAGGCGTTGAGGGTTGGAAACTGAATTCGCCCGTTGTGGATGGGGCTGACCAAGACGCAGTGGAGCGTTACTTGCGAAATCTGCAAGAGTCCGAGCGCGAAAAGACTATAGTCGATAGCGCAGCGGTGACGGATTCGGAAGTGGTTAAATACGGGCTCGACACACCGCGATTGTCTGTGCTACTGCATACCGAAGATGGTGTTAAGAAAAAGATGGATTTCGGTATCGATAGTCCGACCGATCGCTTCACATACGCTCGGACCGATGGGGACAATCCGGAGATTTTCGTATTGCGAGCCTGGCGTTTCGACAACCTGGATAAGGGTGTTTTTGATTTGCGCGATCGGCGAGTATTAGCTTTCGCCAGGGACGAGGTGATGGAGGTGCGGCGTTCCGGAATGGGTGGAGAAGCGATTTTTGCTCGCGATGAGGGTAAATGGCAGTTGCGCAAACCAGTGGCGGCACTGGCAGACGAAGATGAGATCAATGGTTTGCTCGACAAATTGGACAATGCCGAAGTTGAAGCCTTTGCCGATGAAGATCCCGATTCCGAAGCTCTGGCGGTTCATGGGCTTGATGGATCAGAGCAGATCCGCATCGAGTTGCTAGTCGGTCAGGACCGGGCTGAGAAAACGCTGGTCATCGGTGCGGAGGACGCCGAGGGTAGGTTCTATGCTCGGGATGCCAGTCGTCATCAGATCTTTCTCGTAGATTCGACGTTGGTAGAACACTTGGGCAAAAGTGTGGATCAACTGCGGGATAAAGAACCGTTGCGTTTTGAGCGCGATCTGATAGAGCGAATTGTCTTGGCTCGGGATGGGGAACGGATCTTTGTGGCCGAAAAGGACACCTCGGGAGTTTGGCAACTGGCCGAACCGGAAGGACGCGATGCCAAATCGTGGAAGCTCAATAGCTTTCTGACCGACCTGGCTCAACTAAAAGCTACAGGCTTCGCCGACCAGATGGCTGAGGCGGCAGAAAATGTGCTCGATGTTGAGCTTATGAGTGAGGGCCAGACGCTGATCGCTGCTCGCTTCAACCAAGTTGGGGAAAGCCACTATCTAAAGGTTCAGGGCGCGGCCTCTATTTACGTGGTAGATGCCGAAGATTTTGCCGAATTCGATCTGAATCTTGATGATGTAATACAGGCGCCCAAGGAACCGGCTCAGGCCGCCTCTGGCGGCGGCACCGACGGCGAATAATGCGTGCGGGGGGACTCCTCGCATTTCTGCTTCTTTTGGGTCAGGGGATTCATGCTCAGGGCCCTAAGGCGGAGGCGCGTCTGGACACCACTATTCTTCGAGTCGGGGATCCCGCTCTCCTGACGCTGACGCTTCAGCACAATGAAGCCCTAACTCCTGACCTGCCCGATCTCTCCCAACTATTGCAACGTTTTTCTCCCCGTTGCAGAGGATGGGAGCAGCGCGAGTCCACAGCAGACCGGTTGGTCGTGCAGGAATGCCAGTTGCGTCTCTTCGAATTAGGGTCGCATCAAGTGCCAGCAATCCAAGTCGCCTTCATAGAAGCTAAAGGCGATACGCTTTTGCGTTCGAGCCAGGCTCTGGAACTAGAAGTCGTAAGTGCCCGTCGCGAAGGGGAAGATCAACCGCGCGATATCAAGCCGCCTCTAGTTATAGCGGGAGTTGTACCATTGTGGTGGTTGGCAGTGGTCTTAGTGCTGGCCCTACTAATATTGTGCTACTGGCTTTGGCGCCGACGGAGCGTATCGACAGCCCCTTCACAGCCCCCACCAGCACCGATCGACTTTGCTGCAGAATTTACCCGAATCGCAGGTCTGGGTCTTTTGGAACGCGGCGATACTAAAATGTATTACTCGCTTCTCTCGGAAAATTTACGTCGTTTTCTCGAAGAGACCCTTGGGGTTGAGGCAATGGAGCAAACCACTTCTGAACTGGCGGATGCATTGAACCAAGCAGAAATCGATGCTCAACTGACGCGACAGATCGTCGAGTATATGGCTACCGCCGACCTGGTGAAATTTGCTCGTTTCCATCCCGATTTGGATGCAGCTAGGTACGCGCCCAAAGCCGGGCTGGTCCTTTTGCGCGAGGTAGAAAAAGTGATCGCAACTCGGGAAGAGGAAGCCGAGGCTCATGACGAACATCCGGTTTGAAAATCCCGAATGGCTGCTATTACTGCTACTTTTACCTCTCTTGCTCTATTGCTATATACGGACATATCGAGGACGTCAGGGCAGTGTGCAGTTCTCGGATACTGGGACGTTGCGCCGGGTTAAATCTTCGTTCTGGACCAAGTTCAGGCACAGTCTCATCGTCTTGAAAATCCTCGGTCTGGCCTGTCTGGTTATGGCGATGGCCCGGCCCCAAGCCGGTCGTGAAATACGGGAACTTTCTGCTGAAGGTATTGATATCATGTTGACCTTGGATGTGTCATCGAGTATGGAAATCGATGACCTGGACCAGGGGAACAAGAGTCGTCTAAGTATTGCCAAGGAAGTCGTGGCCGACTTTATTGGCGGCCGATATAGTGATCGTATCGGCATGGTGGTATTCGCCGGGGAAAGTTTCACCCAGTGTCCTTTGACCTTGGATTACGATGTACTGCTGGAATTCCTGCAGGGCGTTGAAATTGCCGATGAAAGTTGGGATGGTACAGCGGTTGGGATGGCTTTGATCAATGCCTGTAATAGATTGCGCGATTCCACCGCCAAGAGCCAGGTGGTTATTCTGCTCACGGACGGTGTCAACAACGCGGGAGAGATCGAGCCTTTGACAGCGGCTGATATAGCTGCGGCGGTGGGTATTCGCGTATACACGATTGGGGTTGGTAGCGATGGTACAATTCGCCGGCCGGTGCGCGGGATTTTTGGCACCCGTTATCAGGCGGTACAGGTGGAGATCGACGAAGAGACGCTGCGCGAAGTTGCAGACCGCACCGGTGGTAAGTACTATCGGGCGACTAGCGAAGAGAAACTGGAGGCAATCTACAACGAGATCGGCGAACTTGAGGCCACTGAAATTAAATCTGAAGTGCACGTGGATTATGCCGAGCGGTTCTCTTATTTTCTCTGGTCGGGTTTGATTTTGCTGCTGGGGGAAATGCTGCTGGCCAATACCCGTTTTCGCCGTTTGCCCTGAGGTCCCGATGCGTTTTGCTGCTCTCTACAATTTCTGGTTGCTGCTGCTATTGCCGCTCTTGGGAGCTTTTTTTACCTGGGCAGTTCTGGCTCGACGTAGGGCGCTGTTGCGCTTCGCGCGTTGGCCGCTCGCAGAGAAACTGACCCGTGATTTGAGCCGGGGCCGTCAATTCTGGAAATACATATTTCTGGGGCTGGGAACTTTCTGCTTGATCCTGGCGCTTACCGGACCTCAATTTGGTACGAAGCTCGAAATGGCACGGCGAAAAGGGGTTGACGTGATACTGGTCTTGGATGTATCGCGCAGCATGCAGGCCGAAGATGTTAAACCCAGTCGTCTCGAACGGGCCAAATATCAGATCCGTCATCTTTTGGATTTGCTCGAGGGTGATAGAGTTGGATTGGTGGTCTTTGCTGGTAAGGCTTTTGTCCAATGCCCTCTGACTACGGACTACGGGGCGGTAGAGCTATTCTTAGATATTCTAGATGCGGGATCTGTACCTGTTCAGGGGACGGCGATAGGCGATGCAGTACGGATGGCGACACGTTCCTTCGGTGAGGAGGATTCAAAGCACAAAGCGTTGGTGCTCTTTACCGATGGCGAGGATCATATGGGAAAGCCTCTCGAAGCGGCACAGGCGGCGGCGGAAAAAGGAGTGCGGATTTTCGCTATTGGGCTGGGCACTTCCGGTGGGGAACTTATCCCAGATGTCCAAGAGGGTAAGAGCTCGAGCTACCACAAAGATGAGCGTGGCAACTACGTCAAAACCCGGTTAGACGAAGAGATGTTGCAAGCGATGGCTCGGGAGACCGAAGGAGATTATTTTCGCAGTACCCTGGGCGGATCGGAACTCGAGGCGATCTACGACCAGATCGCACAGATAGAGCGGAAGGAAATCGGATCTACCCGCCATACCCGTTATGAGGAGCGGTTTCAGTGGCCACTATTCTTCGCATGTGTCTTTTTCTTTGTAGAAGGATTTCTAAGCGATGCGCGCGTACGAGACCGCGAATGGAAAGGACGATTCGCGTAATGAGTATTGGGGGTACTCGTATACTATTGGCTTTCGGTTCCTGGTTGTTATTCTGTGGGGAAACAGCCGGGGATCCAGTGGCGCAAAAAAGTGCTGAGGCACTTGAATACTACGAGAGTGGGGATTACGAAAAAGCGCTCAATGTATATCGCGATGCGCTTGTAGACCAACCCGATACGCCCGAATTGCACTTCAATGTCGCTAATGCACTTTTCAAAAATGGGGACTACGAGAAGGCACTGCAGGAATTTGACCAAGTGCTCAAAACGCCAGATGAAAAAATCCGCGCTCAAGCCCTCTACAACAAAGGTAATACCTTCTTTCAACAGCAAGGTTTTGAACAGGCTATAGAAGCCTATAAACAGGCTCTGGACTTGGATGCAGAAGACGAGGATTCCAAAGTCAACCTCGAACTGGCCTTAGAAAAATTACAGGACCAGCAGGACCAGCAGGACCAGCAGGACCAGCAGGACCAGCAGGACCAGCAGGACCAGCAGGACCGGCAGGACCAGCAGGACCAGC
>MDTE01017387.1_pt1 | contig 21116 bp, 13 predicted proteins | sample 811231 | NCBI WGS metagenome assembly MDTE01 (sample SAMN05326651, study PRJNA326480) | marine metagenome | isolation source: seawater | place: Indian Ocean: Red Sea | collected 2010
GCCGGGGACGACGACGACGCCGGGGACGACGACGACGCCGGGGACGACGACGACGCCGGGGACGACGACGACTCCGCGGGCGATGATGACGATGCCGGCGACGATGACGACGACAGCGCCGGAGACGACGACGACTCCGCGGGCGATGATGACGATGCCGGCGACGACGACGACGATGACGACAGCGCCGGAGACGACGACGACGACGACGACGACAGCGCCGGAGACGACGACGACAGCACGAATTGATAATTCGTCCGTAGCAAGCCTTTTGAGAGGGCGGAGTCGGCGAGAGCGGACTTCGCCCTCTCTTTTTTTGTCCGCCCCGCCCAGAGCACAGTGGCGGGTTGGGGGATTCGGCGGACAGGGCCCAGTCTTTCGAAGACGGGCGGGGAGCCTGGTGCCACCTGCAGTCGTTCGTGGTCAAAGCCATCCTGGCAAGCCATTCGAACCCTGGGGATACCAGGCGCTCGGCCCACGAGTTCCGTCTTCGCCATCAGATTCCATCCAGCAGGGCGTTCCTTTCTTGAAGGCGCTGGGCGACAATCTGGTTTAGATGTCCCACAGAGTCCTGATTGTCGAGGACGACCGTGACTTCGCTGCACAATTGGCGGAGATGATTCGGTTTCGTGGTCACCACCCTGTCGTCGCTAAGTCCGGCCCAGAGGGTCTCGCAGCGTTCGAGAGCGAGCGCCCAGCCCTTGTGCTGGTTGATGTCATGCTCCCCGAGATCCACGGTCTCCGGGTGCTCGAGCAAATCCGCGCGCTCCCTGGCGGGGACGATGTCCCTGCCATGCTCATGAGCGCTGTCTATGGCAAGGGAGACTTGTTCCAGGACGACATCAAGCGCTTGGCCCTACTGGGCTTCATTGGAACGCCTCTGTCCCTCACTGACGTCGGCCAGGAGTTGGACGATATCCTGACCAGCGAGGACAACGGCCGAGCCCGGGTCAGGGCCTTGCGTCCAGGAGCAGCAACCCAAGTCCGCCAAGAAGCACCCGCTCCACCTAGAGCAGCTTCCCCCGCGCCCAAGGACGTGTCAGACCCTCCTGACATCCCTACATCCACGGCAAACTCGACTGAGGGATTCATGCGAGCCGTGGCCGAGCTGAGGCGCACTCGGGCCAGTGGGAGCATCACCCTGCACAGCTCGGGCGCATGGCGGCGAATCATCTGGGTCGAAGGGCTGCCTTCCTGGGTGGAGGTCTCCGACACAATGGACGGCCTCCCTCGCTTCCTGGTGGAGACCAAGGTGCTGTCCATCTCCACCATGCGCGAGCTCTCCGAGTGTGCGAAGGCACAACACGGAGACATGGCCGGGGCGCTAGCAGACTTGGACGTCGTCAAGACAGCCGAGCTTGACGATGTCTTGAAGAGCTGGGTGTCAGCGGAACTCCGTCGTGGCCTCAGTCACGAAGGCCGCTTCGAGTACCAACCAAGCACCACGACAACCAAGGCTGGCTCCGCACATCCCGTGGACCCATTCACGACCCTGTGGGACGGGCTGAAAGGCAACGTCGCCCAGGAATCCATCGATGAGGACTTGAGTGGACTCGCCAACGAGACCATCACGCGAAGCAGCATCTACGCGCAGGTGTCCGACTCTCTGAGCGGGATACCGGCGCTTGCGCGCCTTGCACAAGAGGTCGATCACCCTCGCAATATCGAGGACCTTCGCCTCCTGCTGGGCGATCCCGATGGGGAGACCAGCCGAGCTTTCTGGTTCTTGCTCACCACAGGAATCCTTGAATTGACCGACGAAGCCCCCTCATCCAGGCAACGAGGAGGCGTCGGACACGGGGCCTCGGCCTCATCAGCGTCAGCATCGAAGGCCGCGCCGGTCGCCGAGCGCATGAGGGCGCCGGCGGCGGGGATGGAGCACCAGGTGCAGTTCGAGCTTAAGAGTTCCAAACAAGACGCGGCAAGAGAGCAGAGTGAGCGTTCTGCTCCCGCACGAGACCCTGTGGGCACCGTCCGGCTGGACTACATCAACAAGATGACTTCCGACCACTATGGCTTCCTCGAGATCGATCGAGCAGCCCTGGGAACGGACATTGATTCGGCCTATCAGACGTTGGCACCCCGTTACCGCCGACAGAGCCTTCCCGATGATGTGGATGCAGAGACCAAGCGCATGGCCAAAGAGTTGTTGGCTCGGCTAGTGAGCGTGTACGAGGAGTTGAGTGATCCGGCTCGACGAGCCCGCTACGATCTATTGGGCCCAGAGCGCCACCAAACCAAGACGACCGCCGAAGGTCCAGAGAAGGCGGCCTCTGATGATGTCCCCACGGCGGACGACATCCCTGCCGACGCTGGAGAGGGCCAGACACAGCAGCCTGAAGAGCCCGACGCCACTGCCTCGGGCGCAGGAAAACGGCCCGCTCCAGCCACGACGCAAGACAAGGACTGGGCCGATGAACTGCGCTGGTACCCAGGCTGTGAAGATCCCACACAGGTCCGTCAGCGGTCCGCTCAACTGGATCCAGAAGATGCCTCGCTCCTACTCCAGGCACACGAACTCATGGGACAACAGAAGTTCAAGAAGGCCTTTGGCTTGTTGGACGGGCTCCGAGAACGCGACCCTTCCAATTCGGGCCTCCTAGCAGACCTGGGCTGGTGTCGGTTTGCTCAGGACACAGAGAATGAACGCAATGTCACGAAGGCACTCGAGTGGGTCGATCTGGCTCTCGCCTTCGATCCGGGATATCGCGATGCGCTGGAGGCCAAGGCTCGGATCCTCTGTCGATGTGGAGCAGACCAGCAGGTCATTCCTGTACTCCAGAGCCTTGTTGGCGTCGACCCTGACTTGAAGTGGGCAGAGGACGAGCTTGCGCTGCGGAAAGAAGCCAAAGAGGCCGAGGAGGCCGCCCAGCAAAAGGGAGGGCTGCGTTCTCTTCTGGGACGCAAGGGCTGAGGGCGAGGTCCTCAGACGCAGGCCACCGCCCCAAGAGCCTCGACAATGGACGACAAGGCAGGGAGGAGGTGGACATACAGAGTCGCCGGCCTCGCCTTCCTACTTCTTGCGCTCACCTCGCCGAGGGCGGCCCACCCCTATGGCATAGATGCACACAGGGCCCTCGTGGAGCTCGCCCTAGAGCCCACCGAGTCGATGGCGAGCAACGTGCAAGGAGTCGATGAGTCGGCGCTCTCAGCGTTCCGGAGACACCTGTTCAGCCTTGCAAGCGAGACGGATGACCCAAGCCTCCGAGAGGCTTTCCTGAAGCTGTGGCCAAGTGCGGAGAACTTCGGGCCCAAAGCCCTGAAGCAACTCGCAGGACTATCGGTTGAGGCTGATGTCCACGGCATCGACGTCGGCGGACCCACAATGCCCGCGAAGACCTTGCTAGCCGAAGCCAGCGTATGGCCCGATACCGATCATCGAAACCGCAACCGACTCCTGATGGGTGATGATGGTCTACCCGTTGTCGACAGTTGGAATAGATCCCTGCCATTGGACCCCGCCACGCTGGACATGGGTGCTCGGACTGGGCTGTCTTCACAAGCCCACGCTCACTATCAATTGTGGCCCGGAGAACGCACGGAGAGTGCATCGGTCTTGCGGACCGAGCCGTGGCGATTCAGCCGCCCGAGCGACGCACATAGTTTCGGCGCGGACTTTGCTCAGAGCTACACCGATCTTGCGGCCATCGCGGCCCACTGGGACCACCCCGCAGCCCCATGGCTTGAGCTGGCATGGACAGGGGCGGCCTACCACCACATTCAGGACACTGCCAATACGCTGCACACCCTTCAGGTAGGTAGCTTCGATTACTTCGTGGCCGCGACCCGTGCCCAACTCCTGGGGGACTTGTGGACCCTTGGCGGCCTCCTGGGGCCCCGCCAAAATCTGCGAGACATCGGCATCCGCCTCCTGCGCGACCACCACATCTTCGCTGAAGAGCTCTGGGCAGAACGGGTACGCCAGGAGGTGGCAGGGCATCACGTCGCCCCAGAGCCCAACGAAGCCGTTCTCTTCCTCGACCCCATCGGAACGGACGACAGCGCGTTTCTCGGCCGCCTGGAGAAGGCAACCCTCGATGGAGCTCAGCGCGCGTCCCAAGGGGACTTTGGCCGACGGATCACGTTTGTCCTGGCGGCTGTGGGCGGCCCAGAAGGAGCACAGGTGTACGATCAGGCCTGGCGGCTAGCGAGCACCGCACTAAAGACCACGACGAACCAGCGAACGACATCCCCCAAGCGCAACCGCCCCCCTCCGCCCTCCATCGAGGAAGAGCCAAAGCACTACCTACACCCCAAGCCTTGGACTGCTGAGTACGAGGCTCTACTGAGCGAGTTCTACGAGCTGCAGCTCCGGGGTATGCAGAGAGCCGGTACTGCCATGCGCCTCTGGAGTCGGCTCCACCGACAAGTAGTCCGCGAAGAGCATGCCGATCAGCGGGTGATGAACCGATGGCTGCGCGAGCGCCTTACCGAAGAGAGGGCTCGCACCGAGCGCAGAGAACATTGGACACCGAGTGCTCCCAGTGAACTGGGTCTGGACCTTCGCGTCCCTGGCACATTGATGGTCACCCTCGCCCTGCTGGTCTGGGGCCTCCGTGCCTTACTGCGATCAATGAAGGCGAGAAGGAGGGCTCGCGGTGGCCCCTCGCCCAACTGACCGACCTCAACTCCGGGAACTCCTGGTAGACCACCAACGTGCATTCAACCCGGCCGCGCACATCGGTCGCGACCCAGTGCAGTTCCCTCATCGATACACAGCCCCCGAAGACATCGAGGCAAGCGCGTTTCTAGCGGCCTCTCTGGCCTTTGGCCGAGTCTCGGCCTTTGCTCCGATCATCGATGACCTGCTCAGAGCCCTAGGCCCCCAGCTCGCCACGGCCCTGCGAGAGGGGGTGGCGAGCCCAGGCGGTCGCCAACACGTGGCCAAAGCTGTCACACGAGGATATCGCTGGCTTCAGCCAGAGGAACTCCGAGCAATGCTCTTCGCCGTGGGCGAGGTACTGCATGTCCACGGTTCGATCGAGCAGGCATTTCGGGCCGGCCAGAGACAGGGCGCTTCGGACACTTGGCAGGCCCTGGGGTACTTGCTGGAGACACTCAGGGGACACGCGCGCCAACACCATCCACGACCAATAGAGCGCGCTCGAGCTCTGGCCTTTCTGTTTCCATCTGCCAGCGGCACAGCTCCTTGCAAGCGTCAGCACTTGTTTCTCCGGTGGATGGTTCGTCCACCCAAAGAAGGGGTGGACTTCGGCCTCTGGACCTCGGTGCACACACGCAGCCTTGTCATCCCCTGTGACGTCCATATCGCCCGCATCGCACATGCCCTCGGCTTGGCGAGCAAGAACTCCGCCAGCCGTAGAGTCGCTGACGAGATCACCAGCGCTCTGAGAGAGGTCGCCCCAGAAGACCCGGTTCAATTCGACTTTGCCCTCGCCCACCTGGGGATCTCAGGGGGCTGCCGAGGACGACGGGTCGAGTCGGTCTGTCACGACTGCGGTCTACGCGAGGCCTGTAGATGGTGGGGGGATCGGGGCTAGGAACGAATCCTGTGCACCGGCACTAAGCCGCTTGACGGCTCGGATCCGGCGCTGCCATCCTCGCCCGCACTCATCCATGGGCGCCCTGAACCAAATGAAGCTCAATGCCGTCGCTCTGGCCCTCATCGGGACAACACTCACCCTGCTCGGTACCGCCACAGGCTTCGCATCGACGGACCGGGAGGCCCAACAAGCGTGGCAGCGGGGCCGGTCCCTCATTGAGCAAGGTCTTCAGAGCAGCGCGCTCGAACCCATGCGAGCTGCGGCAGACCTGGCTCCTGAGGACGTGGATATCCACCGCGACTACATGGACCTGATGAAGGCTGAGGGCTTCCACCGCGAAGTGGTGGAGGAATACCGAAAGCGTCGAGACCAAGAACCGACCCCTACCAGTCACTACCTCTTCGGCCGCGCCACCGGAGACATGGACGTAGCCCATGCCGAATTCCAGAAGGCCCTCGCTGCGGATCCAGAGCACATCTGGTCGATCCAGGGGCTGGGAGGCGTCGCAGCAGTCAAGGGCAAGTACGACGAGGCGCTCTCCCACTACCAACGCGCCGTCAGCCTCCGACCCGACCTCGCCGAAATTCACAACAAGATCGCGAACATTCACCTAGCCCGAGGGGACACGGACACGGCCACCGCAGCCTGGAAGGAGGCCATGCGACTCGCGCCGTCCGATTATCACGCCTACCTGAACCTGGGAGCGGTTCGCTCCATGGCAGGAGATCTGACGGGAGCAGCAGAGCTCCTCGCTCAGGCGGTCCAACGGGCAAGCGGCAACCCTCTCGCCCACGTCAACTACGCCTACATCCTCTTCAAGCTCCAGCGATTTGAGGAGAGCCTTGCGCACTTCGCGGCTGCACTCGCCATCAATCCGAGGGATCGGACCGTACGCGGCTCTCGGGATCTCGTTGCCGCGGTCGCCGAAGGACGCATACCCTTTGCAGCCTTCGCTCCCTACGAAAAGGCACTGGCTGCTCAACTGTCCGACCCAAAGAAGGCTGTTCAACACTACAGAGAGGTCCTCCTCTTGGCCCCACAGTTCGCTACTGCCCACATGAACCTGGGCCTTGTACTCGTGGGGATGAACCAACGGGAAGAAGCATTGAGTTCACTGCGAAGGGCGGTGGAGCTAGACCCCCAATACGGCCCAAGTCACTACAACTTGGGATACCTGCTGTTGGGAATGGGTAAGAGCGAGGAAGCAGAGGGCCACCTTCTGACCGCACGGCGCCTCGTCCCCGATGACACCGACACACTGATCGCTCTGGGCATGCTGGCCATGTCCCGAGGCCAGAACGAAACCGCCCACGACCAATTCCGTGACGCTCTGTCGCTGGAGCCACGCAACCCCATGCTGTGGGCGCAGTTGGCGACCGCGCAGACTGCACTTGGGGCCTTCAACGAAGCGATACAGGCCCTCAACAAAGCACTGACCATTGCCCCGCAGTTCGTAGCTGGCCGAATTCAACTGGTCGCCGTCCTTCGGATGGCACGACGCTTCGACGAGGCCCTGACCGAGCTCGCACAGCTGGAAGAATTGTCTCCAGGACACCCGGATCTAGCAGCCGAGCGTGCCGCGCTCGAGTCGGCTCGGTCCGTTCAGACCCGAGAGGCCGCGCAACCCGGCCGGCTTCGCGTGTCCCGAATCCTGGTCTCCGAACGCAGACTGGCCGACGAGCTGCATAGCAAGCTGTCACAAGGTGCATCGTTCCCTCAGCTGGCCACTGCCCACAGCGAGGGCCCAGAGCGAAGCCGTGGTGGCGACATAGGCTTCGTCTCTCCCGAGGAACTCAGACCCGAGGTTCGACAGGCACTCAAGCGACTGTCGGTTGGCCAAAACAGCCCCGTAATCGACCTCGGGGGCCGGTTTCTTTTGCTCCAGCGAACACGCTGAATGAACACGAAGCACTACCGATGTTCACAGCGTATTGATTGACCCATCAATCACCAGCGGGAATGATGCTGTCGGCCAACGTCCAAACCACTGAGAGATCCCATGAGCGCCACCGAGTTCGAGGTCGACCAACGAGACATCCAGTTCGTCCTGTTCGAGCAACTGAAGGTCCAGGACCTGCCCAACAGTTCGTACAAAGACTTTGACCGTGACATGTACGAGATGGTCGTTGGCGAGGCTGCCAAGCTCGCTGAGGAGACGCTCGCTCCGCTTAACGCCACTGGAGACCGCCACGGCTGCAAGTGGGATGACGGGGAGGTCACCACACCACCTGGCTACAAGGAGGCCTATAAGACGTACATCGAGGGCGGCTGGCAAGGGCTCAGCATCGACGCGGAACACGGCGGCGGAGGGCTCCCAAAGCCCATCGCGCTGGCCGTCGTCGAGATGTTTACGGGCGCATGCTCGGCCTTTGTAATGTACCCAGGCCTCACGGTCGCGGTCGCCAACCTCTTGTCGCGCATGGCCAACGACTGGACCCGCGAGCACATCCTGCCCAAGCTCGTCTCTGGTGAGTGGTCGGGAACGATGTGCCTGACAGAGGCTCAGGCGGGCTCGGCCGTGGGCGATGTCCGAACCGTGGCCCGCCGTGATGGCGACTCCTACCTGCTCGAAGGCAGCAAGATCTTCATCACCAGCGGTGAGCACGACCTCTGCTCCAACATCATCCACATCATGCTTGCGCGAACTCCTGATGCGCCCGCCGGCATCCGCGGACTGAGCCTCTTCATTGTCCCCAAGTACCGCATCAACGAAGACGGAAGCCTGGGGGACAAGAACGACATCTACTGCTCTGGTATCGAACACAAGATGGGTCTCAATGGCTCGTCGACCTGCACCTTGTCCATCGGCGACAATGAAGGAGCCCAGGCCTTCCTCATCGGTGACGAGTCCGAGGGCATCCTGCGCATGTTCTCCCTTATGAATGAGGCGCGCATCGGCGTCGGTGTCCAGAGCTACTCGGTGGCTGCGGCCGCCTACCAATCCGCCCTGGCCTACGCAAGAGACCGAATCCAGGGGACGCGTCTCGCCGAATTCAAGGATGCCCACGCCGAGCGTGTGCCCATCATTGATCACCCCGATGTTCGCCGGATGCTCCTCAGCTGTCGAAGCCAAGTGGAGGGCATGCGGGCTCTGGGCATGACCCTTGGATACTACGCTGACCAATATCTCGCACACCAAGGCACCCCAGAAGCCGAGCGCTACATGGATCTGCTGGAGGTCCTGACCCCCATCTGCAAGTCCTGGTGCTCAGACCAATGCTTCATGGTGGCGAGCCAGGCACTGCAGATCTTCGGTGGCTACGGGTACATCGGCGAGTATCCCGTCGAGCAATACGTCCGCGACTCCAAGGTCTTCTCCATCTACGAGGGTACCAACGGCATCCAGGCTCTCGACCTCATTGGACGCAAGATGGGGCAACACAATGGCCGAAGCTTCATGGCCACAATGAACGAGCTCAATCAACGGATCTCGGCGCTTGGCGACCACCCAGAGTTGGCCGAGGAGCAGAAGGCGCTCGAGGCAGCACGGGATCGCCTCAGCTCGGCGACCATGACGATGATGAGCCTGGGTATGGGCGGCAAGATGGAGGTCGCAGCCTCCCATGCCTGCGACCTCTTGAACCTGTTCGGAGACGTAGTCATAGCCACCTCACTGGCCGAACAAGCTCGCATTGCCTCCAGCCGGCTGAGCGAACTCTCATCCGAAGCGGGTGTGGACATCACGGACACCGAAGCTCGCACAGGGTGGCTCCGCGAGGACTCCGAGGCTCGCTTCTACGCCCGAAAGGTGGACAACCTCCGGTTCTTCGCACACCAGTTTCTTCCGCGAACTGCCGGCCTCGAGCTACAGATCGCGGCAAAGGACGCGACGGTCCTCGAGGCCGTCCTGTAACGACAGCACTCCATATCCCCGGCCGCACCACGGCACCCCAACAAGATCGGGCACCACAACGCCCGAGGGCCTTGTACCTGTTCTTGCACATACCCCGAGCGAGGAAGCGCAATCAGCTTCCCACCGGAGTATTCAATCATGGCGACCAATCGCTTCTCTCTCGTCCTGCTAGCCCTCACAACGACCAGCTTGCTCGGAGCCTGCTCAGCAGACAGTGCGCTTATGTCGTCTGATGATGACGACAGCTACGCAGAAGACGTCGCAGGCTCCTCCTGGGACGGCGACGATGACGACGATGACGGCGATGTGGCCAGCGACACCGCAGATGGCGAGGACGAGAGCGGCTCGATCTCGGACGACGGGAACCCGGGAACAGGAGCTGGGCAGCTCACAGCCGGCGAGTGGCGGGACCTGGACAACTGGGACTTCTGGAGCGCAGTACTCCAGCGCAATGACTGGGCAGCCATGGAGAGCGCCTGGGACTTCTCGACCGTCAACCGCTTCGCCGTGTCCGTAGAAGATGACGGTGAGCCTGTCGCTGACGCCGTCGTCGTTCTCCAAGACGCACAGGGGTCCATCACCTGGGAAGCCCGTACGGATGTCCACGGCGAAGCCGAGCTATTCGCCAACTTGTTCGACACAAGCTCCATCGGGCCCTACACGGTGACGGCTTCCGATGGTCTTGTCTCGGCAAGCGTCGCCGACTTGGATCCCATCTGGGAGGACCGAGTCGACCTTGAGCTGGCCGGGACGGCTCCCAATGCAGTCCTAGACCTCATGTTCGTCATTGATACAACGGGCTCTATGGGGGACGAGCTTAGCTATCTCCAGGCCGAGCTGGCCGACGTCCTGAGCACCGTCCAAGATGGGGCAGGACAGTCCCTGGAGCTTCGGCTGAGCGTCAACTTCTACCGTGACGAGGGTGACCAGTACGTTCTGCGGTCCTTCCCGTTCACCACCGACCTCGAGACCTCCCTGTCCCAGCTGTCCGCCCAGGACGCTTCCGGGGGCGGTGATTGGCCAGAAGCTGTCGAACAAGCGCTCGATAACGCCGTGTACGAGCATCAGTGGAGCGACTCAGCGGTCTCGCGCCTGATGTTCCTGGTCCTCGATGCGCCACCCCACAACACCGCCCAGAACCGGGATTCCATCCACGCAGCCGTCACGGATGCAGCCGCACAAGGCATTCGAATCATCCCGGTTGCTGCCAGTGGCATCGACAAGAGCACTGAGTTCCTGCTGCGCTTCATGGACATCTCGACGGGAGGCACCTACACCTTCCTGACTGACGATAGCGGCATCGGCAACTCACACATCGAGCCGACGGTTGGGAGCTACCAGGTCGAATTTCTCAATGATCTGTTGACCCGGCTGGTGCTGGAGTCCATCGGGCAGCAGCCCTGACTCAGAGCGCCGTTTTCACAACGGTCCTCCTGGGGTAGAAAGCGGGCAGGAGAATGCTCACATCCGCCCATCCACAGGAGGCCCCCGTGCAGGTCATCATCAAGTACTGCGTCGCTTGAAACTACCTTCCTAGAGCCGCCAGGTTGGCGGACGAGTTGAGAGAAGAGTTCGAAGCAGAGGTCACGCTCGAGAAGGGACGAGGCGGAGTCTTCGACGTGCGCCTCGCCGGATCGCTTCTCTTCTCCAAGCACGAGCTGGAGCGCTTCCCCGAGCCCGGAGAGGTGTCATCGCTGATCCGAGAAGCAGCCGAGTGATCCCCAGGGGGACTGCCTCACCTCAAGCGGGGCCTCACCAAGGCAAGGACCGCCGGCAGGACGAGGAGGTTGGCGAACAGAGCCAACAGAATGGCAATGCCACACAAAAGGCCGAAATAGATGTTCGGCTGAAATGAGGCCAGGGTCAGCAGCCAGAAGCCGGCCACCAAGATGATGGAAGTCATGGTGATCGCTCTCCCCGTGTCGTGCAGGGTAATGCGCGTTGCTGTGGCGAGGTCATCACCAAGAATGGTCCGCTCTCGGAAGTGATGGAGGAAGTGGACCGTGTCGTCCACAACGAGGCCCAGTGCCACAGCCCCGGTCATGGCTGTGCCAGGATCCAGTGGTATCCCGAGCCAACCCATCATCCCAAGGGCCATGCCGATGGGGAGCACATTGGGGATCATCGACAAGAGCCCGAGACGGATGCTTCGCAGCGCTAGGGTCATGAAGAAGAGGACCGTCACAAACGCCAGAGCTAGCGAACGAAGCTGAGAGCGCAGCAGATAGGTCTCCATGTTGGAAATGAGCTTGCTCATTCCCGTGGCTGAGGCGGTCATGGGAGATGGAAACTCCCGCGCCAGGAGGGCCTCCACAGCAGGCACCTCACCAGCAAGCTTCTGCGAGTGTGACAAGCGCATGGTCGCGGTGATCCGAGCCCTCTGGAAGTCGAAGTCGACCAGTGACTCCAGGTCCTGAGGCTCGTCCAGCATGAGCAACAACTGGGCGACTTCAGCTCGAGTGTCCGGGATGCTTCGGTGCTGCTCGTCTCCACCTCTCATGGCCCGGTTCATCTCCTTGACATAGTCCGCGAGGGAAACCGTCGCCCCCACGCCATCCATCTGCCCCAGGAACTCCTGAACTCGCTCCATCTTGCGCAAGACCTCTGGGCTCTTGAGCCGGTCGGGCTCGCCAGTGTCGATGAACACTTCCAGAGAACTGGCGCCCGCCAGATGTTCGTCCACGTACAGCACATCGGTTCGAACCGACTCAGCCTTCTTGAAGTAGTTCATGGGGTTGCTCCCCACGCTGAGGTCCCGCAGCCCGACGAGAGCGACGAGCAGCAAGACAAACGATGCGAGCGCTACGACGACAGCCCTCCGCTGGACCATCGAAGCCAGGGCCACCAACGCCTTGTCCAACAGCTTCCACCACCGGTGCAGGGCGGTCGTTTGGCCCTCTGCACCTCCAGACGGGGCAGGCAACAATGGCAGAAGCCAGGGCCCCAGAGCGAAGGTCAGAACGAAGGCGAAAGCAACCCCAACCGCACCAAGCACCCCCATCTGTCGCACCGGAAGAAGGTCGGCCGAGCACAGACTCAACAAGCCCGCGATAGTCGTTGCCATCGTGTAGAAGCATGGCGCCAACATCTGGCGCAAGGCCTCTTTGCTGGCGGGCTCTGGCTCAAGCCCCTTGGCACGCAGGAGAAGGGTCCTGGTAATGACGTGAATGGAGCAGGCGATCGCGACACCCAGCAACATGGGGTAGACGGCGCTGTGAATGATGGTCATCCCCATCCCAAACAGCCCCATGCCCCCAGTCACCCAGAGACAGGTGAGTAGCACCACGGCCAAGGGCAATGGAAGAGCCCAGACAGACCGGAAGAGCATCAACATGGCGAGAACGATGACGACGAACATCAACGGGAAGATCGTGGCGATGTCCCGCTCTGTGTATCGAAAAAAGGCATCGTCCAAGAACGTAGGACCGGCCGTAGCTACCTGAACCGAGCGGAGCGGGGCCAGCTCGGCCACAACCTCCCGGATCGCAGCAGCCAGTTCGATCTTGAGGTGTGCCTGGTCCGTCAGGTGATCCACCACGAGCAAGACCGAGCAGACCCTCCCGTCCTCGGAAACCAGCGCGCCCCGCAGCTGCTCGCTGCTCATCACCCGCTCCTTCAACTCCAGAGGGTCGGGCGGCTCGTCGGGGTCGTAGAGTCGACTCACCGTCAACGAGCCTGGCTGTGCCAGGACCTCCGAGACCGACGTAATCGAGCGGGCTCTCTGAACTCCGAAGGAGGGCAGCCCCTCATCTGCCGGCGGATCGAAAGAGATCGACTCCAGTCGCTCAGTAAAGCGATGCAGGAAGGCCAGGCCCTCCTCGGTCCACAGGCCCGGGTCCTCCCAGGCTAGGACGACGATCTGGTCGGAGTCGAAGGTCTCGAGAAAGCGATGGTAGGAGACCAGGTCTGGGTCATCCTCTAGGAACCACACGTCAATCGACATGTCGAACCGCACCCCCCTCGCCGCCCAGGCAGCAGCTAGGGAGACGAGCACGACCACAGCTAGGGCGACGTTGCGGTTCAGTCGACGAGTTCCTCAAGTTGGATCAGGTAGCGGTCCACCACCGAGCAGCCCCGCTCCCAAAATTCGCGGTCGGACAGATCGATACCAAGCTCCGTCACCAGCTCAGACGGTGTCATCGAGCCTCCTGCACGCAGCAAGGCCAGATAGTCCGAGACGAACACGGCCCCCTGTTCCCTCCACAGATCTGCCAACCCAAGAGTCAGGAGCTTGCCGAAGGCGTAGGAATAGCAATAGAAGCGAGCAAACACGAAGTGGGGGATACGCATCCAGCGATGCTGATCCCGATCCTGGAGTAGGACGGCGTCTCCCAACAATCTCGACTGCTCCTCCGACCACAAGCGACCAAAGTCGCCTGCCGACGCTACGGATTCGGCACGGGCTGCATGTGCGCGTCGCTCCCAGTGGATGTACGCCACCTGGTTGAAGGCCGTTCCGACCGCCCCTTGAATCTGCCGATCCAACAATTGCCGCTGGAGCTTTGGATCGTCGGAGACCGACATGAGGTGCTCGTGCAGCCAGAGTTCAGCAAAAACGGAAGCCGTCTCCGCCAGGGGCAAGCCTGTCCAGTAGTTGAGCGGACTCTGCTCCAAGGCCAAGGTGAAGTGCAGCGCATGGCCCAGCTCGTGAGCAAGGGTGAACACATTGTCGGTCTTGCCGGTGAAGTTCACCATGACCCAGGGATGCTCGGGAGGATAGCCGGGAGCACAGAACGCACCCCCTCGCTTCCCCTTCCTGGGAAACACATCCACCCAACCCTGGGTCAGAAAGCGTGTCGCAATGTCTCCAGCCTCGGGAGAAAACCCGGTGAAGGCCTCCACAACCAACTCCGAAGCTCGCTCCCACGAGACCTGGGGCTCCTCACCGAATGCAGGTGCACGCACATCCTGCATTCCATAGTCATCCAGGCCCAGCACACGCTTCCTAAGTGCATGGTAGCGATGAACGATGGGCATGTGCCCGGTGGTCACGTCCAGCAAGGCATCCACAATGTCTGGAGCGAGATCATCCTTCAGGACCGTGTAGTCCATGACATCGTCGTAGCCGCGCTCCGTCATCTCACTACGATGCTCTTCGAACAAGGTGTTGAACACGTGCGTGAGCACCGGGGTGTGAGGCTCGTAGGCCTCGACAGTTGCTTGTAGAGCTCGGTCACGGAGGCTCCGATCCACGTCGGTGGCCAGAGCGCGCACTTCCGAGCTGGTCAACACCCGAAGCTGCCCAGCCACCTCGACCTCAAACTCCAAGGACGAGGTGACCTGGGTATAGAGGTTGACCCATGCGTCCCTTCCGGTGACTTGCATCCGCAAGATGGTTCGCTCCACATCTTCAGCGAGCGTGTAGTCGGTGAACATCCGCTGAAAGTGAAGGTAGTGGCGATATGGACGCAACTCCTGAGAGTCCGCTAGCGCCTCGAATTGCTGTAGAGGAATGGAACTGAGCTCTACGGTGAAGAAAGCCAGTTCTTGGTTGATCTCAGCCTCAAAAGCCTGCGCCTGTGCATAGGCTGCCTGCACCTCGGGCACATCCGTAGACACCGAGAAGCGAAGAGAAGCGTAGTGACCAGGCTTACCGGTCAGCGCTGTGATGGCCTCGAATTCTCGCAAGGCCGCAAGGAACTCAGATGCATCCAATGCGCCAATACGGCCTCGGTAACGGCTCACAAAAGCAGATGCGCCATCGCGAGCCCGCTGCTGGTCGGCCGCAAGACGAGGGTCATCGAACCCCCCATACAGCTCGGATAGATTCCAGGTCCCCTGCGAGACCGCCTCAGCTACTCCGCCATCGACCATGAGCCCAGAATGTCCAGTTCAAAGAGTGGACGCAAGTCGACGACGGCCGAGGCTCGCTGCCAAGAGCGCCAAGGGAAGGACCATGACCCCTCGGGTCCCAAAGAATGGACACCCCGGGGGCCCCGAGCTCTCAGCACTCTCAGGCTCGGTTCCGTCATTGCAATCCGAGGCCATGTCGCCAACGCCAGCCCCCTCGCCTCGTGGGTAGACCAGAGGGTCGAAATCGTCACAGTCACGCCCTCCGTCCTGTTCAGCGACGAAGCCATCGCCGTCCACATCGTAGAGACGATAGGGATCGGAGCGGACAGCCGTATAGACCAGTAGGTGGGACTCGGCGGCGCCATAGCCCAGCCACAGATACCCCCCCAGACCCCAGTCCTCACCCCACGAATTCCGGGCCAGCCACGCACCACGTGTGTCATCAAAACCAACCAGGAGCAGGGCGTGATAGCCGAGGATGTTCTCTGGGTCGGGCTCGGCAGGGACGTACACACCGCTCGAATAGTCGAAGAGGTCATGAAATACCGAGAGGCGGATCAGCAGAGGCGAACGAACCAGCCACTTCTTCATGGCGTCCACCTGCTGATCGAGAGGGGCCTCATCATCCAGATAGATCCGCTGGACCTCGTCCAGGTAGACACGCCCACGATCACGCCCATCGCAGCCCTCGTCACAAGCAGTGAGCAACACCTCATCCAGTGGACCCGACGCATTCTCGTAGGGAGCGCAGGACTCGGTGGGGAGCCCCACCTGCATCAGCGTCGCGATCCCGTCGGCGAGGGTGATGCCCTCGCTACAGCTCCCACCGCTGCATGTCAGACAGTGGGCATCGCTGAGATCAATGTCGAGCCCCGGCTCGTCCAGATCCTGCTTCACGCGCATCTCGAGCATGGCCGTGATCCCGAAAGCAGCGCACGATCCGCAGCGGCTCTGGTTCCGAACCGGCATCAGCCAGTTCACCCCTCCGTGGTCCATCCAGCTAAAGGTAGCGGGGAGATCCTCCGTCTCATCTCCGTAAGCATCGCCGTGCACACAAGGAACCGGATCCCCACAGCTAGCCCGCCCGAGTGGTTCGTCCGGGATGTTGACCAGGGCCCGCCGCTCCTCGAGGGAGAGGTCCGCGATCCAGCTGTTGCCTTCTTGCGAACTCGCCTGGGTGTCCTCAGCCCGCGAGGCACTCGCAAAGAGCGTCGAGCTAATGAGCAGCACGCACAAGCCCCTCAGAAGGGAACTGCGCCACGTACAGAAGAACGTCATCAGCCCCAGAGGATAGCAACGCGCATGCCCAAACCAACGGGCAAGAGAGGGGCGGTCAGGTCAGGAGCCCGCTTGCACGGCGACCGCTTCGATCTCGACTCGAGCTCCTAGAGGTAGCCCGGCGACTTCGATCGCCGAGCGAGCAGGGTGAGGGGCATCAAAGCAGGAGTCATACACACCATTCACAGCAGTGAAGTCGCGCAGATCCGCGAGAAAGATCGTGGTCTTCACCACGTCACCCAAGCCACAACCAGCGGCTGCCAGCACAGCGGTCAGGTTGTCGATTGCCTGAACTGTCTCGGCAACGACCCCGCCCTCGACGAGCTCGCCGGACGCCGGGCTGAGGCCAATCTGGCCAGCGGTAAACACAAATCCCCCAGCGGAGATCCCTTGGGAATAGGGACCGATGGCTGCAGGGGCCAGTTCGGTGTGGATGGCAGTGCGGCTCACGAGTCCTCCTCGGGGTGATAGATGCCCACGTAGGGCAGATTTCGAAAGTAGCCGGCCAAGTCCAGGCCATAGCCCACCACAAAATGACCCGGAATGGTGAAGCCAACAAAATCCAGGTCGCAGTCGGCACCCTCGACGCGGCCACTGGGCTTGTCCAAGAGAGTCGCTGTGGCCAGGCTCGCCGGCTTACGAGTCGCCAGAGTCTGCAGCAGATATCGCAGAGTAAGACCCGTGTCGACGATGTCCTCGACAATGATGACATCCTTGCCTTCGATAGAGTGTGTGAGGTCCTTGACCAATCGAACGCTGCCCGTCGACGCCATGCCGCCCTTGTAGGACGACAGCTCCAAGAAATCGATCTGGAGCGGCAGGTCAATGGCGCGCATGAGGTCGGTCAGAAACAGCGCGGAGCCCTTCAGGATCCCCACGAGTGTCAAGTCCCGCCCACGGTAGCGAGCCGTGATCTCGGCCCCCAGCGCGCTGATCCGCTCATTCAACTCGTCCTGAGACAACAGGACATCGACCCGATCCACCGAGGGAATCATCGTCTCTCCTTTGGGGGCGAAGCCGTTTCTTGCCGTGTCGAGCCTGCAGTCAGGCCCGAGAAGGTCGGAAGTCTAACAGCCCGCCGTCCGGCCCGCAGCACGCTAGCGGACAGGTGTCCGAGAGGGACGAAGAGCGACGAACATCAAGTGAACGCCAAGAACCAGCAGAGCGCCCACCGAGCCAATGGACTGACAGCCCAATGGCAGCGCTGGCACGCAAGCGCTGCCCTCGGTGGACCCGAATAGCCTCCTTGAGCATCGCGAAGAACTAGTCAGAGCAGAACCCGGAGGTTCCCAAGTTCCCAGAAACCCTGGATTATGGGCGACTGGAGTACAAATCGTGGCTGAAACACCGACTCAGGGGAGTGGAAACGGGGCGAATGCCTTCGTCTGGAGCGCCCTGTCTGGAGCAAACCGGTCCTTCATCGAAGACCTCTATGCACGCTGGGTCGACTCACCCAGCAGCGTCGACGCCAGTTGGCGTGAACTCTTCGAGGCCATGCCCCAGGAAGACCGAGCCGGGCTCTCTCGCGAGAACATCGTGGGGCCTGCCCCCCATCGGCGATCGATCTTCGGTGGTCAGGCCGCAGCCACGGTCGCGACCCGAGCGGAACACAGTCACAAGAATGCTGCAGTGCTCCAGCTCATCTCAGCCTACCGCCGCAGCGGCCACCTGGTGGCTTCTCTGGACCCCCTGGGACTGAGAGAGCGCAGACACCTGCCTCAACTCACTCTCGCTTACCACGGCCTCTCGGAGGCAGATCTCGACACCGTCTTCCACGGAGGACGGCTGGCTGGAGCCAACAAGGCGAAGCTCCGCGAGATCATCGCCCAGTGCGAGAAGACCTACTGCGGGCCAGTTGGCGCCGAGTTCATGTACATCCGGGGGGAGCGCCGCAGGCGATGGCTCGAGCGACGTATCGAAGAGAGCGCCAGCCGCATCGAGCTGGACCGCCCCACTGCGCTTCGCATTCTGGACAAGCTGGCTGGAGCGGACCACTTCGAGCAGTTCATGCACACGAAGTACATCGGCGCAAAGCGCTTCTCGGTGGAGGGGTCCGAGGCCATCATTCCCATGCTCGACATTCTGCTCAACACGGCCAGCCAACTGGGTGTCAAAGAGACTGTCATCGGCATGGCCCACCGAGGGAGGCTCAACGTCCTCGCCAATGTGCTCGGGAAGGCCCACAGAGACATCTTCGAGGAATTCGAGGACGCATTCGAGCGACCCGAAGACATGGGCTCGGGCGACGTGAAGTACCACCTGGGCTTCTCGAGCGACGTGGACTACCCCGACGGCAGCAGCATGCATCTCACCCTGGCCTTCAACCCCAGTCACCTGGAGTTCGTCGGGCCGGTGGTCGAAGGGCAGGTTCGGGGCAAGCAAGACCACTACGGAGATGTAGAGCACAAGGATGCGCTGTCCGTGATCATCCACGGAGACGCCGCCATCGCGGGGCAGGGTGTCGTCCCCGAGACCATCAACATGGGGCGGCTCGACGGCTACCACAATGGCGGCACAATCCACGTCGTCATCAACAACCAGATCGGCTTCACCACGCCGCCCCGGTCCTCCCGCTCGTCGGAACACTGCACCGACATCGTCAAGGTGCTGCTGCTACCCGTATTGCACGTCAACGCCGATGACCTGGGAGCGGTCGCTTTCGTTGCCCGCCTCGCGGCGGAATACCGGCAGCAGTTCGGCCAGGACATCGTCATCGACCTCTGGTCCTATCGGAAGTACGGACACAACGAAGGCGACGAGCCCGAGTTCACAAACCCGGCGATGGTTCGAGCCATCCGGCGTCGCAAGACCCCCCTACAGAGCTTCGTGGATCAGGCCCGTGCAAGCGGCGTCATTGACGACGAAGACGTCCAAGAGAGCACCAAGCGGATCCGAGCCCACCTCGACGGCGAGCTGAGTCGAGCGCGGGACCAGCGGCCCCGAAGTGGCGAACTCTACGGTCTCTGGAAAGGACTTCACGCGAGCCTGGACCCCGCCGCCATGGACTACCCCACGCGGTTCGATGGGGACCAGTTGAGAGCCCTTGGTACCGCCCTGACACAGCTCCCAGAGGCCTTTGAACCGCATCGCAAGGTGAAGAGGATTCTCAAGCAACGAGCGGAGATGGCCGCGGGCGAGAGAGACATCGACTGGGCCATGGGAGAAGCGCTAGCCTTCGCCAGCCTGCTCGCCGAAGGCCACCCCATTCGCCTCTCGGGACAAGACAGCGGACGCGGGACCTTCAGCCACCGTCACTCTGTCCTGCATGACCAGTCCACGGAGGCCCGCTGGATATCGCTCAACCACCTGGGTGTAGAACAGGCGCGGTTCGAGGTCTACGACAGCCCGCTCTCTGAGGCCGCTGTCCTGGGCTTCGAGTTTGGCTACACACTGGTCCGTCCCGAAGCCTTGGTCATCTGGGAGGCTCAGTTTGGGGACTTCGCCAACGGCGCTCAGGTACTCATCGACCAGTTCGTCTGCAGCTCAGAGGCCAAGTGGAACCGTTGCTCGGGGCTGGTCATGTACCTTCCCCACGGCTACGAGGGACAGGGACCAGAACACAGTTCGGCTCGACTCGAGCGCTTCCTCCAATTGTCTGGAAACGATAACTGGCGCGTGATGAACCTCACGACACCGGCCCAGTTGTTCCATGCCTTACGAAGCCAGCTTCACTGCAGCTACAGGAAGCCCCTGGTGATCATGACACCCAAGAGCCTCCTCCGACATCCGGAAGCCACATCGACGCTCGACGACCTGGCCGATGGCTATTTCCTGCCAATCCTCGAGGACCCATCGGCCGACCCAGACCGAGTACGGCGCATCGTCCTTTGCTCTGGAAAGGTCTATTACGACCTCATCGCCGCAAGAGAAGCCAGTGGTGAAGATCGCCTTGCCATCCTCCGAGTCGAGCAGCTCTACCCATTCCGGGAGGACGTCCTGGCAGAGGAGTTGGCCTGCTACCCCGAAGCAGAAGAGATCTACTGGTGCCAAGAAGAGCCCCGCAATATGGGTGCCTGGAGCTTCGTCGCTCCACTGATTCACGAACTGTCTGAGCTGCCGCTTCGCTACGTGGGCCGCGACAGAGCCGCCTCCCCAGCAACGGGCTCCAAACACCTCCACGACCAGGAGCAGAAGGCCCTGGTGCTATCCGCGACGGAGATCGCATAGATGACCACAGACATCATTATTCCCTCCCTGGGAGAGTCCATCTCAGAAGGCACCATCACCACCTGGCTCGTCGAGGTGGGACAGTCGGTACGTGAAGATCAGCCGCTGCTGGAGCTGGAGACCGACAAGGTCACTGCGGAGCTCCCAGCTCCTGCCGCTGGAGTAATCGAGGCCATCCTTTCGCCCGAAGGGGCCGACGTCGAGGTAGGGGCCATTGTGGGGCGCATCGCGGAGGGGGCCGTGCTCCCAACAAGGTCTACAGACAACGCAGCGGACCCAGCACCTGCACAGGGAGACAACGGCACACCAACCAACGGCAGCCCAGGGTCGCCCCCTCTCTCGCCGGCAGTGCGCCGCATGCTCGAGGAGCACGAGTTGGACGCAGGATCCATATCCGGAACAGGGAAGAAGGGTCGCATCCTCAAGGGCGACGTCGTGAACTTCCTGGAGCAACGGCACCAAGAGGTCAAGGCAGCCAACCTCTCGGTCCGGGACGAGCCGGACGAAGCGGACGACGCGCC